>Ga0302311_10001021_pt1 | contig 33582 bp, 26 predicted proteins | sample III_Palsa_N1_3_FD_200449 | JGI IMG/M metagenome (GOLD analysis project Ga0302311, IMG submission 200449) | Peat permafrost microbial communities from Stordalen Mire near Abisko, Sweden - III_Palsa_N1_3 | ecosystem: Environmental > Terrestrial > Soil > Palsa > Peat permafrost | place: Sweden... | reverse complement strand
TTCCGCGCCCCGCCCGTATCGTTCTGATTCGGCATGGCGGGTTTCCTAAAGGCTATGTAGCTCAGCTGGTTAGAGCACAGCACTCATAATGCTGGGGTCGGTGGTTCGAGTCCACCCATAGCCACCAAATTAGCGTCCATCCCCGCCCATTCCCGTCTAGCACCGCCTCGGAAACCCAGTCATACCAGGGTTTAGCGCCACTCTGTCGTCCAGTCGTGTCCATCCGTGTCTATTGTAATCCGGGGGCAACAAGGGGCAACATTGGGGGCAGGCACCATTGCCTGTAGTGAGTTGCCCCCATGGCGCTTTCCGACGTCAACATCCGTAAGGCCAAGCCTACCGACAAGTCTCAGCGGCTGTTCGACGGTGGAGGCTTGTACCTTGAAGTTGCCCCATCCGGGGGCAAGTGGTGGCGACTTAAGTACCGGTTTGGGGGCAAAGAGAAGCGGCTGTCGTTAGGCACGTATCCCGACACCGGACTGGCCGATGCGCGCGAGAAGCGCGATGCCGCACGCAAACTGCTTGCGCAGGGAGTGGATCCCGGCGCGCAACGCAAGGCCGAAAAGGCGGCTGGCGCTGATCGCGCAGCCAACAGTTTCGAAGTGGTCGCCCGCGAGTGGTTGGCGGTGAAGAAACCTGAATGGACAGCCGGTCAGTTCTTGAAGGAATGCGGTCGATTGGAAAATCACGCCTTCCCCAGGATCGGTGGCCTGCCGGTCGCTGACATAGGAGTGGCAGAGATTCGTCCGCTGTTCGCATACCTAGTCAAACAGGGGCATGTCGAGCAGGCTCATCGCCTTCGGCATCAACTCAGCCGCGTGTTCCGATTTGCCGTAGCCACTGAGCGGGCGAGTCGCGACCCTGCGGCAGATCTGCGCGACACCCTACCTAGCCGTAATCCTCAGAATCATCCAACGATCACCGACCCGGACCGTGTCGGTGAACTAATGCGTGCCATCGAGGGATTCACTGGCACTCTCCCCGTGCAGTGCGCGTTGAAATTAGCGCCACTTTGGTTCTGTCGGCCTGGCGAGATACGTATGGCGGAATGGACACACTTTGACTTAGATGGTGAGCACCCCTCTTACACAGTGCCGCCCATGAATCGGAAGCTGAAGAAGGCAGCCAAGGAAAATTCCGCCACGCCGCCGCATATCGTGCCGCTGAGTCAGCAGGCGTTGGAGATACTTCGCGAACTGAGCAAGCTGACTGGTAGAGGGCGCTATCTGTTCCCCGGAGCCCGGGACCCCAAGCGGCACATGTCAGATGGTGCAGTAAATGCGGCGCTGGCTCGCATTGGGTACAAGGGCATCATCACCGGGCATGGATTTCGCCACATGGCGCGCACGTTGCTGGGCGAGTTGGGATGGAATCCTGAAGCCCTTGAACGTCAGTTATCGCATAAGGAACCCGGAGTTGTCGGTGTGTACAACAAAGCCCAACACCTTCCTGAGCGTCGAAAGATCATGCAGGCGTGGGCTGACTATCTGGATAGCTTGCGTATCGGTGCCAAGGTCGTCCCGCTAACACGGCAATCGATGTAGCCACGCCGTCGCAGTTACAGCCACAGCGGATCTTGACCCGCGGATCAGGCGCCTTGGCCGGAAGAGAAGTTGCGATCGGCGGTGCCTGCCCGGAAGAAGCTCTTGTTCGAATTGCCGGCATCGAGGCAAGCTGACGATACTTTGCCGGACTACGCACGCTTCGAGCTGACTGGAGATTGCCAGCTTGTTGCCGTCTTGGTGGATCGTCGCTGTCCTGCACTGATAAGCCACATCAGTAGGGCCCCTGTATGCGCTGCTATTCTCTGGATTTGGGGCCTGTCAGATTTGGGAGACCATGGAGACTACGAACGACTCGGCGCTTACGGTCTACAGCCAAATGGCAGCGACGAGCCGCGCACGACAACGCCGACAGCAGGTCTCTGGCCGCTTGAGGAAATGCCGAGCGTAAAGACAGGCGCGAATCTTGAGATGTCGGTTTCGACTGATTTTGTTGAAATTTCACAAGGATGATGACCATCGATGAATCCACAAATTGACAAGTTCGCTCGCCTCATTCGCGAAAAGCTCCCAACCCATGAGTCACTCGAAAAAGCAGCCGCGGCGCTGCAGAACGACTTTGAGGAAATCATGGGTCCGTTCTCGGTGCAGAATGTCGCCGACCTCGAGGCCGCCGTCGAAGTCGTCAGGGACACCATTCAGAACGTAGAAATCCTCCGCAGAAATTCCTTGATCAAGTCGAGCGAGGACTGGTACCGGGGGCCTATGCCTGCTGACCAGCACTGGCCGGCACTTCGCGGCTTTCTCGAGAACGCGAAGAATTGGGATCACGAATCAATCGGATCGATCCACGAAAGTTCCAATGAAGTAGTGTCGCTTCTGGCAAATCCTGCGCACGAACAGTTTCGATGCCGGGGCCTAGTTGTTGGCTACGTACAGTCCGGAAAGACTGCCAACATGACTGCGGTGATCGCCAAGGCTGTTGACGCCGGATACAACCTTGTCGTGTTGCTCGGCGGTGTCACCAACAAGCTGCGTGCACAAACCCAACGTCGACTTCTTGCCGATATCGTCGAGCGTCATCGAGACATGTGGCAGCTCTATACAACCGCGGATGACGAGGGGGATTTTGTTGTTCCCGCAAACGGTCAGTTCACCATGCCTGTTCCGGGGCGAGCGCAGCTTGTCGTAATGAAGAAGGAAACGTCGCGACTCGCTGCATTCCTCAAGACCGTGGAGCGAACCCAGCCGACAATTCTCAAGTCCCTCAAGACCCTCATAATCGACGACGAATGCGATCAGGCCTCCCCCAACGCAGCTTCCGACGATCTGGAGATGACCAGAATCAACGAGGCGATCAGAAAGATTATTAGGGCTCTCCCGGCAGTCTCGTACGTGGGTTACACGGCGACCCCGTTTGCAAACGTGTTCATCAATCCGTTTCCACACAACAAGGACGAACTCGACGACCTCTATCCAGAAGACTTCATCACAGATCTGCCACGGCCTAAAGACTACTTCGGTGCGCGGGAGGTATTCGGTCACGACCCCGACGACGCCAGCGACGAAGGCGGCCCGGCAGCCGGTCAGAATATGATTCGAGTCATTCCGCTGACGGAGGTTGCCCTAATTCGGCCGGAGAGAGCGAAGGACCAAAAGACGTTTCTACCGCAAATTACTACCCAGCTTGAACGGGCGCTACTTTGGTTCTTGGCCTCATGTGCGCTCCGGCGCCGGCGTGGTCAAGCGGCATCGCACATGACGATGCTCATACACACGTCCCCGAACATCGCGCAACACGTGAACATGGCCAAGGCTGTCCACCACTGGATGCAGACGCATGACGGGGATCTTCGGGCTGGCACTGGGGCGGTTTGGTCACGGTTCAATGAAGTATGGTCAAAAGAGACGAGCCTAGTTCCGCTGAAAGGCCACGGAGAGGAAAACATCCAACTTGCAGATCTTCTCGGTTGGATGCGAGAGGTTCTTAAAGCTCTCGAGGTCGCCGTCGAAAACGGGGAAAGCGTGGAGAGGCTCAACTACACCCAAGAGGCCAAGACCTACATTGTGGTGGGCGGATCCGTGCTCGCGCGAGGCTTGACTCTCGAAGGTCTATCGGTTTCCTTCTTTCTGCGAACATCCCAGCAATACGACACGCTGCTTCAAATGGGCCGCTGGTTCGGGTTGCAGACGAGATCCTTCATCGGGTCGAAGGTGGCGAGGCACCTACCATCGCGGTTGAGGGAACCATTGCCGATTTTCAGGACCTGTTGCGCGATGGGGCCAAACAGGACGTGTCAGATGCTCAGATCTTGGGCCTCATTGGCGAACTTGTCGTGCTTCGGGAATTGGGGCGAATTTCTCCGCTCGCGGTCGAGGCTTGGACAGGTCCGTATGAACAGCGACATGACTTCAGGAGAAGGGAACACGCGCTGGAGGTGAAGACGTCTGCCCGCGCCGACGCTACGACCGTGTCCATCAGCAGCTGCGATCAGCTTGCAGAGCCTTCCGGCGGTTCGCTCGTCTTGGTTCACGTGAATGTCGAGCGCAGCCACCAGGGAATTCTCTCGATTGCCTCACTGGTATCCGAGATTTCAGGGCTCGGTGTTGCCAAGACGCAACTGGCAAAGGGACTGGCAGCCCTAGGATGTCTTGACCCACTTTCCGAAGACTGGAATCGGATGAGCTGCGGTCTGGAGGGAATTTCCGCGTATCGCGTGGCTGAGGGGTTCCCTCGGATCACGTCTGCGCTCTTTCCCGGCGGGGTACGTCCTGACGGGATCGACTCAATTGCTTACACCGTCGATTTGCGATCTGCAAAGGATTTCGTCCTGTCGGATGGAGACAGGAACGTCGCGTTCAGCAGGATTGTCGCGTGACGAGACTTCAACTCTACAGCGAGCCCTTTGCCAAAACGGGCAACTTGGCTGCCGAAGGATTCAAGCGACTTCTCGGCAGACCTGCCTTGGACTTGCTTCAGACGCTACTTCGTGAGGGCATCCAGAATGTGCTGGATGCTTCCCAGAGCGAAGCAGGACCTACTGTCCTCATTCGCCTCCGGACGCTGACGCCTTGCCAACGGCGAGCGCTAAATGAGCTCGTTCTGTCAGACAGACCTCGCGAGGCGACAGTCACTGATACGGGTGCACCATGTCGCCTTGGATAGGACCGGGTCGTACGATCGCGACCTGCACCACCAGATCAAAGAAGTTCTCCGGGCGGTGTCGCGGCAGCATGGCCATCTGCGCACGTGACTCGATCTGGAACACGCCCACCGTGTCCGCCCGCTGGATCATGGCGTAGGTGTCCGGATCCTCCGAGGGCAACGTGGCCATCGAGTAATCCTGTCCGCGCTGGTTGCGCAGCATGTTCAAGCATTTCTGCACGCACGTGAGCATGCCCAGCGCCAGACAATCGACCTTCAACAGGTTCATGGTGTCGAGGTCATCCTTGTCCCACTGGATAATGGTGCGATTAGGCATCGCGGCGTTCTCCACCGGCACCAATTCACTCAGTGGTGCGTCGGCGATCACGAACCCGCCGACGTGCTGCGACAGGTGCCGCGGCATGTCCAGAATCTCGGCCGTCAGCTTGATGATGCGTCGGATGACCGCGCTCTCAGGATCGAATCCACGCTCCCGCAACCGCTCAGCGAGGGACTCGTCGCCGTCCCACCATGCGAACACCTGGCTCAACTGATCCACCTGATCCAGCGGCAGCCCCATGGCTTTGGCCACGTCCCGGACGGCACTCTTGCCGCGGTAGCAGATGACGGTAGCCGCCAAAGCAGCACGCTCCCGGCCGTATTTGCGATAGATGTATTGGATAACCTCTTCGCGGCGCTCGTGCTCGAAGTCGATGTCGATGTCGGGCGGCTCGTTGCGCTCCTTGGAGATGAACCGCTCGACTAGCAGGCTCATTTTCATCGGGTCGACCTCGGTCACGCCAAGGGCAAAGCACACCGATGAGTTGGCCGCGGACCCCCGGCCCTGACACAGGATTCCTTGGCTGCGCGCGAAACCCACGATGTCATGCACGGTGAGGAAGTAGGGTTCGTAACGCAGCCCTTCGATCAAACCCAGTTCGTGCTCTAACTGTTTGTGTACTTTCTCCGACACCCCTTCGGGCCAGCGCCAGCGCGCACCTTCTTCCGTAAGCTGGCGCAACCAGCTGGTGGCGGTGTGGCCTTCCGGCACCAGCTCGGCCGGATAGCGGTAGCGCAGCTCATCAAGCGTGAAGGTGCATCGCACGGCGATCCGTGCGCTCTCTTCGAGCAATGCCTGTGGGTAGAGCTTAGCGAGCACATGGCGGCGGCGTAGATGCCGCTCGCCATTGCGTGCGATCAACCCACCCGCTTCGGCGACGGGCACACGATGCCGGATCGCCGTGAGCGTGTGCTGCAGAGCCAACCGTCGCCGTATGTGCATGTGCACGTCGCCCGCCGCCACCAGCGGCAGGCCGACCTCGTGGCCGATCGCTTCCAGTTCACGCGCACGCCGTGCGTCATTCGGCCCGCGATGCAGCTCAACGGCCAACCAGGCGCGATCGCCGAACGTCTGTCGCACCCAGCGACCGTGAGCCATGTCGACGACCAAGTCAGGTGCCCACAGGACCAGCGTGCCTGGTAGCCCGGTGGCCACGTCAGCACGCGTCAAGCGGTAGGTGCCTTTCTCCGATGCGCGCCGACCCTGCGTGATGAGACCGCAGAGGGACGTGTAACCCTCTTTCGTTTCGCACAGCACGACAATCTTCGGGCCGTCGTCGAGCTGGATCTCTGAGCCGACGATCAACGGCACACCCGTTTGGCGTGAGGCTTCCAGCGCGCGGACGATGCCGGCGAGTGAGCACTCGTCGGTGATCGCCAATGCAGCATAGCCACACGTCTTCGCACGCTCGAATAGCTCGCGTGCACTGGATGCCCCGCGGCCGAACGAGAAGTTCGACAGGCAGTGAAGTTCGGCATAGGCCGTCATGCGAACCACCCGTGAATCATCCAGCCGGTCTGCTCGTCGGGTGCACAGAATGCCCAAGCCTCCTGCCCCAAGGATGTCTCGATGACGTAGTAGTCGCGACAGACTTCACCGCCATCCCACCAACCCGTCTCGAGGCGCTCCGGGCCGGCCAGGATGATCGGCTCACCACCACGCAACGGAACAGGACGTCGAAGCAACCACGTGGGGCGCGGGTGCGGCTCAATCGGCACTTCATCATGCGTGGCCTCGCGCTGCGCACGTTCCGGTCGGGGGTCCTGTGTACTGCCCAGCCGATAGACCGCGCCATCCCCCAGCCGTGCGCGCAGTCGTTCGCGCAGCTGCTCGATCGGCAACGCATTCGCCGGCCGCTCGTCGAACAGATCGCGTCCCGCGGGCACGAACGCAGGTAGGTCTCGGGCGATCAGACGTAGCGCTAGCACAGGCTCAGGAATCGTCACGTGTTCCAAGCGGCCGCGCGCGAACTCGAACAACAGGGCGCCGTCGCGCTCCGACGCTAACAATCCCACCGGCACATCAGTGAAGCGACCTTCGCGGTGCTCCAGGCGCAGCAGGAAGCGCTGAACGCCGCCGTCGCGACCAGCGAGATACGCGGCTAGATCATCGACCATGCGCCGCACCGGAAAGAGCAGCGCGGATTGGTTCTCGACCTCGTGGAGCAATTCAATGCGCAGGTCGAACGTGTCCGGCGGCCGATACAGTTCCAGGCCTGAAGGTAGGTCGCCGGTCAGGCGATCCAGTGACGCCAACAGTTCCGCGCCGAAGCGTCGACGCAGCCCATCGCGCGGCAACGCCAGCACCTGACCCAAGGTGCGAATACCCATGCTCGGCAGCGCTGCGAGGGCGTTCGCGGGCAATCGACTCTTCGCGATCGGCACACGCTGCAGGGCGTTGCGTAGCGTGTCGGACGACAGCACCGCTTGCCCATCAGACACCATCGTCAACACATGTGCGGCATGAGCCGTCGGCGCCGCCGCCATGCGATGACGGAAACCAAGGTCTGTAAAGTCTGCACGCAACATGGATTCAAGCCGCGGCCACGGCCCGAACAGGCCCATGCTCTTGCTGACTTCCAGCACGATCGCATGCGGCAGCAGGCTGACTTCGGAGCTGTATCGGTAAGCCGCGGCGGCCAGGAACTGGTGCCACCGCTCCACCGATTCGCGGTCATACGGAATCGCTTCGAACTGTGACAGCAGAGCTTGCGCAGCGCTCAGTCGCTGTCCTACATGCAAGCCTGCCGCCCGGGCGGTTTCATTGGCTGAAACGATCGTGCGTGCATTGATTGGTCCGTCGACGAGTACCAACGGCCCCTCCGTGGGACGGCGTCGGAGAATTCCGTCCAATGCCAGACTTGGCAGGTAGATGCAGGTCCAAAGCATGTCTGGCCGCCATCAATGGACAGAACGCGGCAAGGGGATGGCTCGGGCGGGTACGGCCCCACCTCGGCATTTGCGCACCCAGATCTGCGAACGCGGAGGGGCTTCCAGTTCCAAGCGCAGCGCGGCAGGCGATGCGTTGGAAAGATGGGAGCGATCACGGAACACGAAAGCAAGAGCCTGTCCGGTGACGGCGGCCACCTGCAGGCGCCGCAAGGCGCGATCGTCGGCGTGATGCGGCCACGCCAGCACGGCGGCGCAGCTTCCGGATCGCAAGCATTGCTCGGTAGCCCAGAGCACATCCTTCTCGCCGGCATCAACGAATTCCACCCGGCGCATGTCGACACCTTGCTGGCGCCAACCAGCAACACACGGTGCATGCGGCGGCGACACAATCACCACGTGGCGCTGGCTTTGGGTCAACCGCGCGAGCGTGGGCAAAACCAGACGAAGTTCGCCCACGCCATCGACAGGCAGCAGGATCTCGGACACCGACGCCTCGGGCCAACCGCCTGTCGGCAGCACCGCATCGAGTGCGCGCCAGCCAGTGGGCTGGTCACCGATTGGCACCTCGGGGGCGCGACCACGCCAGACCTGACGTGCATCGAGCAAGGCAGACAGTGGAACCACGGCGCTCATCAGCTGCCCCGCAGCAGGCCTGCAAACAGACCTTCAATCGCGAAGTCTTCGGTGGGATCCACGTCGATGGGTCTGAAGCCAGGACTGTTCGGCATCAACCGGATCACATCGCCCTTCCAGTACAGCCGCTTGATCGTGAAACGGTCGCCATCCACACGCGCCGCCACCACTTGGCCGTGACGGGCCACCGGCGTGGCGTGCACCGCTACTAGGTCTCCATCAAGGATGCCTTCGTCGCGCATTGAGTCACCCACCACCTTCACCAGGTAGTCCGGCCGCAACCGGAAAATCGAACGGGACACACGCAGGCTGCGGTCGACCCGTGACTCCGAAAACAGCGGTTCGCCCGCGGCGATGCGACCGATCAGCGGTAGCTCCAGCGTGTCGGCATCCATCGGATTGGATTCGCGCACCAGTCGGATACCACGGGCATGGCTGGGTTCGATTGTCAGCCGACCTTTCGCTTCGAGCGATCGGACGTGTTTAAGCACCGCACTGACGTTGCCGATCCCCAGTGCGTCGCCGATTTCTTCAAGCGTGGGCGCCTGTCCATCGCGCTCAATCCGGGCGCGGATGAAAGCAAGGACGTTCGATTGCCGCTGGGTGATCTGGATGGTCATGGCTCGCATAGTTTCACCTATTTAGGTGAAAATGGAAGATGGAAGGAAGCCCCGCCAAACCACCTCAGACAGATCAATGGCTTAGCGCAGTGATCGCATACGGCTTCGACTGCGACTTCAGCCGCAGCGTCGCCCGAAGGCATCCCATGCGATGAGATCGCTTCGGGATTCACTGTTCCCGTCGTCGGCCCAGGCCACCGCATGAACGCTCTTCTTGATCACTACCCTCCGATGATGGTGCATGGGCACGTCACATGGCGTTTGCGAGACTCGCCGCCGGTATCCTGTCCGCCAACGAGTGGGGAATCCCATGTGCTACAGCGCGCAAATTTGGGCTGACTTCCGGAAATACGAACGCTTCGGCGGCAAACTCAATATCAAGGAATTCACCAAGCTCGCCGGCTGGGCGAAGAAAAAGGGCAACTGGGTGAAGGTCGTGCCAAAGGCCATGCGCCACGCCATGACCGATGCCACGAGCGGCGTGCTGGATATCCGTACGGTCGAGATGGCGCGCGAGGCAGACGCGGAGGCGATCGCCCTGATCGCCTCGGAGATCTGTGTCCAGGAATCGCGTTTGGTCGAGGCCAACGCCAAGCTGGCATCAGCCAAACCGACCAAGAAGGCCGAGAACGATCGCCGCGTTGCGACCAACAAGATTGACGCCGGCAAGAAGAAGCTCGACGACATGGCATCGCCTGCGCCGGCTGATGGCATCGACCGGATCTGGCCAGGCTACTTCGCTCCGGTGATGATTCGCGACCCGGAAACGGGCGAGCGCTCGGTGGTGCCCATGCGCTACCGGTGTCGCTTACCGGGGTGGACGGAAGCCGACGAGATCGAGAAGCCCGGAACATACAACGCGCGGCGAGACAAGCTGTCGACGGTGTGGCGCAAAGTGTTCGGTTAGGTTCGCCATCGGTGTCCAGCAGGGTCACGACAACGCCCACGTATGCCCAGCGGTCGTTGCACCACGCCTCGAAGTACGCGAACTCTTGCTCGACTGCCTCGACCGCAGCGGGGCCGGTATACCCACACGACGGGCCTGTGCGATCGCCCCAGCGAAGTCATAAAACCGTTTGTCGTTGCCGCGATTGGTATCCAGCACGCGCTCGCCCGGTGCCTCGCTGCGGCGCTGCCAATGCGTACCGGCTCCGAAGGTGGATATGTTGTCCCAAGGGAACCCCGCGTCCGTATCGGGTTCGAGAGTGACCCCGGAGATGAGGCCGTGAATTTCGACGGTGTCACGCATGTTTGCTGCTCCCTATGGTGCGGACGCTCACCGTCAGCCGTAGGTCTCGCGCAAGCTCCCCTACATCGTCAGCACTGTGGCGCTGCAACGTGATGCGATACCAGCTACCGCCCTGCGCGCGAGACGTCCAGTTGTTGAGGCAGCCGATCAATGCCAGCGCGGCATGCCCCCGCGCACCTTCACGAGGGTTCGGATGCTCATGTCGTCGTTCCTTTCAGAAGCCAGTGAGGCCCACTTAGGATTGAATGGGCCTCGCTTGTGTCTGTAGGTGTCAGAAGTCCTCGAACAGCTCGCGCAAGTCCGACAGCCCCGCATCGGTAAACAGCGTCTTCAGCTCCAGCGCAATATGCTGGCAAACCGTGAACATGCGCTCTGCTTTGCGCGAGTCGGGACTAAGGCCGTAGTCGTCCACCCACGACTCGAACGTCGTGATTTCGCCCCCATCTGCGTAACGCAATAGGCTGTCCATGACGCTCGCCAGATCAAGCGTGCTCTTGTGAGCCGACCCCTTGTTGTAGTGCGTGGTGATGTCCTTGCCGTTGCGGCGGATAAATGCTTGCTAGCACCTCTCGTGTGTTTCGCGGTGTTCATACGTATCGACACGATTTCGTGGACAGCTGACACGTTATGTCCATGTCAGAGGGGGGGGTCAAGCAGCTGAACGGGTGAGTGAAATTTTGTGAAAAAAGTCACATTCTTCAATACTTGATTTATAGTAGCTATCGGGGATCCATGGTCTACGGCTATGCAAGCAAGGCTGGAAAACGCTTGAGCCACAGATGGAGTTAGGAGCCCATCTGATGTCCATACGGGGGAAGTTCCATCATGAATCGTGTCTATCGCCTGTGCTGGAATCGATCCAGCGCGCAGTGGGTGCCGGCGTGTGAGTTTGCCCGTAGCACCTCGCCAGCGCCTTCTCGTGCAAGGGTAATGGGCCCGCGTACGGCATGGTTTTCGGTACTGGCGATGTATTTGGGTATGACGGGGCTGGCGTGCGCCGGCGTAACGGGTGGCCAGATCACGGCAGGCTCGGGCCAGATCACCCAGAGCGGAAACACCACGACGATCCAGCAGAGCAGCCAGAACCTTTCGTTGAACTGGCAGAGCTTCAACATCGGATCCAATCAGACTGTGGATTTTGTGCAGCCGGGTTCGAGTTCGATTGCGGTCAATCGCATTCTTGGCAGTACAGGCAGCACGATTCTCGGGCATCTCAACGCCAACGGCCAGGTCTGGCTGATCAATCCGAATGGCATCATCTTCGGTCAGGGCGCGCAGGTGAATGTCGGCGGCCTGGTCGCTTCCACGCTGGACGTCAACGACAGCGACCTGGGCTCTAACACGCGCACCTTCAGTGGTAACGGCAAGGGCAGCGTGGTCAACCAGGGCACGCTGAACGCGGCCGACGGCGGCTACATCGCGCTGCTGGGCAACCAGGTATCCAACCAGGGAGTGGTCAGTGCGCGGCTCGGTACGGTCGCGCTCGGGGCTGGCTCAGCCGAAACGCTCACCTTCCAGGGCAATCAGCTACTGCACCTGCAGGTGGACCAGAGCACGCTGAACAACCTGGCCGAAAACCGCCAGATCATTCAGGCCGATGGCGGCCAGGTGATCATGACCGCTGGCGCCAAAGATGCGCTGTTGGCCAGCCTGGTTAACAACACCGGCGTGGTGCGCGCGCAGACGGTGGAAAACCACAACGGCACCATCACCCTGCTTGGCGGAATGGCTTCCGGCACAGTGGATGTCGGCGGCACGCTCGACGCCAGCGCGCCGAACGGCGGCAACGGCGGCTCGATCGAAACCTCGGCGGCTAACTTCAAGCTGGCCAGCAGTGCGTTGATCACGGCCGGTGCGAAGGCCGGCAAAGCGGGCACCTGGCTGGTCGACCCCACCGACCTCGACATCAACCCCGGCGATGAGGCTGCGCTCGATGCCGCACTGAACGGCGGGACCAGCGTCACGCTCACCACCTCGGCTACCGGTGCGCCAACAGGCGGCTTCGGTACGCCGGTGACCAGCGGGATCACCGCCGGCGATATCAACGTCAATACGGATATCGCTTGGACCAATGCGGCTGCCAGCCTGACGCTGTCTGCGTATCACGGCATCGCGGTCAATGACACCATCACCGGCGCCGGCGGCTTGAACCTGACCGCTGCCACGGGCCCGATCAGCATCAACGCTGCCACCCAGGCGGACACGGGCGTGACGATGAACACGGCGGCGGGCGCGATCAATGTCGGCGCCGCGGTCACGAGCGCAGCCACAGTTGCCATGCACGCGATCGGCGGCAACCTCGCCATCGCCGCTGGCGGATCGATCACCGGTGGCACAGGCGCCACACTGGGTACCAGCGCCAACTTCACCAACGCGGCGGGCGCTGCGGCGGTGACGGCGACGACCGGCAACTGGTTGATCTATTCGACCAATCCCACACTGGATACGGCCGGTGGCCTCATCCCCGGCTTCGTCCAGTACAACGCGCCATTCGGCACAGCTGCGTTGGGCACAGGCAATGGCTTTCTGTACAGCCTCGCGCCGACCATCACGGTTACCAGCCTGACCGGTAATGTCACCAAAACCTACGACGGCAGCACCGCCGCCACGCTCGCCCTCGGCAACGTCGCCACCAGCGGCCTGGTCAACGGCGATGTGCTTAGTGCTTTGGCGTTGTCGAGTACCTACGCCTCATCGAATGCAGGCACGGGCATCAGTGTGACTAGTGCGGCCAGCCCGACGTCATTCGGCGTCACCACGACGGGCGGCCTTACCGCTTACGGCTACCGGTTCGCTAGCGGCGCCAAGAGCGCGAACATCGGCACAATCAATCCGCTACAGCTGGTCGGCACCATCGTTGGTAACCCAACCAAGGTCTACGACGGCACCACCACGGCGACGTTAAATTCATCGAACTACAGCTTCAATTTCGTGGCCGGCCAGGGCGCGACGGTAAGCCAGCCCAGCTCGGTCGCCTATGCCGGTGTCGATGCGGGCCCTGAGGCCATCACGGCCACGCTCCGACCGACCAACTTCACTGCCAACGCAGGCACCAATTTCGCCAACTACATCCTGCCGACCACCGCGACCGGTCCGGGGACCATCACGCAGGCGCCGCTGAATATCCTCAACCTGCTGGCAACCGACAAGGTCTATGACGGCACGACCACCGATGCGCTCAACACGACCAACGCAGCGCTGAGCGGCGTGATTCCCGTCGATAACGGCAATGTCACGTTGAATGCTGCCGGTGCTACGGGCGATTTCAGCCAGGCCAATGTCGGCAACAATCTCTCCGTCATCGCCAATCTCGCCAGCTTCAGCATCGGCGGTAGCGCGGCGAACAACTACATGTTGCTCGCCCCACAAGGCCTGAGCGCGGACATTACGCCAAAGGCGCTGACGGTAATCGATGCCACCGCCGCCAACAAGATCTACGACGGCACCACCACCGCGGCCCTCGACGTGAGCGGGGCAACTCTGTCGGGCTTGGTGGCAGGCGACACCACGGTAACGCTGGCCGATGGCAGTGCCGCCGGCAGCTTCAGTCAGTCCGACGTCGGCAACGCCCTGACCGTCACCACCTCCGGTTTCAACCTCGCCGGCACAGGCACAGGCAACTACACCCTTTCGCAGCCCGTGCTGACCGCCAACATCACGCCGAAGATGCTGACGATCGCCCTCGATTCCGTCAACGCGCCTACCAAGATCTACGACGGTACCGATGCCGCCGACCTGACTACCGTCAACTTCGACGTTAGCGGATTTATCGCTGGCCAGAGCGGTTCCGTTGCGCAGGCATCGGGGACGTACAACAGCCAGAACGCGCTGAGCGCGACGACGGTCACGACCGCGTTGCAGGCGTCCGACTTTGCGGTAGGCTCAGGCACGAAGCTTTCCAACTACAGCTTCCCCGCGACTGTTAGCGGCGCCGGCTCGATCACCCCGGCACCGCTTGATACGGCCATCGTCAACAATCCGACCAAGACCTACGACGGCACCGACACGGCCACGCTGACGCAAAACAACCTTGGCTTGAGTGGCGCGATCGGTAGCGAAGAGATCACCGTCAACAACGGGACGTATTCCGGCGCTTACGCCACGGTCAACGCCGGCACGCAAAACGTAACCGCCACTCTCACTGCCAGTGATCTGACGTTCGCCAACGGTGCCATAGCATCGAACTACATCCTGCCGTTGGTGTTCAACGGCCTCGGCACCATCGTTCCGGCAGCCCTCGGCATTTCCGCAAGCATCAACGGCGCGACCAAGGTCTACGACGGCACCACCGACATCACCCTGCTGCCGGGCAATTTTGTTCTGTCCGGCTTTATGAACGGCGACAGCGCCGTGATCAACCAGAATATCGACGGTACGTTCGCCAACAAGAATGCCGCCACGGGCATCGCGCTCACTGCCACCCTGGTGGAGGCCGACTTCACTTTTACCCCGGGCACCGATGCGGGCGACTACACCTATCCGGTGATCGCTTACGGCACTGGCTCGATCACGCCACGGCCGCTGACCGTCACACTCGGCAGCATCACCAAGGTCTATGACGGCACCAGTAGCGCGCAACTGAACTCGGCCAATTTCGCCGTCGCTACCGGCGTGGCAGGCGAAAGCTTCACCATCACGCCGACGGCAGCGTTCAACTACAACACACCCAACGTCAGCGCCACGACGGTGAGCGGCACGCTCACCGGCAACAACTACACCGGCACGGGTGGCGCACTGAAGTCCAACTACGTTCTGGATTACGCGCCGACCGGCTCCGGCACGATCACCCCGGCGCCGCTGTTCATCACCGGCGTCTACGGCACCGACAAGGTGTACGACACCACCAACGCCGATCCTTTGAATGTCACCAACGCTGCGCTGGCGGGGCTAGTCGATACCGATGCGGGAGACGTGACCCTGTCGACTTCCGGTAATTCGGGCCAGTTCGGGCAAGTCAATGTCGGCACAGGCCTGTCCGTGACCGCGAGCGGCTTCACGATCAGCGGCACGCCGGCCGGCAACTACAACCTGATGCAGCCGACCGGCCTGTTCGCCAACATCACCGCCAAGTCCATCACGGTCACTGGTGTCACCGCCGAAAACAAGCCCTACGACGCGACCAACACCGCCACGCTGGATACCGCTACGGCCGCGCTGAGCGGCGTGTTTGCCCAGGATGCGGCGAACGTCGATCTGTCGACTATCGGTACCGGCGTGTTCAACAACGTCAACGCCGGCAATCGACTGGTCAACACCAGTGGCTTTTCCATCGACGGCACAGCTTCGGGCAATTACACACTGGTGCAGCCGGGCCCACTGGTTGCCACGATCACTCCGCGGCAGCTGACCGCAAACATCACCGGCGCGCCGACCAAGGCTTACGACGGCAGCAACTCGGCTACGTTGACTGCCGCTGATTACACGCTAGGCGGCTTCGTTGCCGGTCAGGGCGCGACCGTCCCCCAATCGGCGACCGCCAACTATGCGTCGCCCAATGCCGGCAACAATCTGGAGGTCGATTCGACCCTGGTTTCGTCGGACTTCCTGGCGAACTCCGGTACCAACCTGGCCAACTACATCCTGCCAACCAGCGGCCAGGGCTTCAACGGCGTGATTACGCCGTACGCGCTCAACCTCAGCGGCACCCGCGTGTACGATGCCCTGACCGACGCCAATGGCAATCTGTTCGGCACGCTCACCGGCCTCAACGGTGACACTTTGACCGTCGATGGGTCTGGCGTGACCGGCAGCAAGAACGTAGGCACCTATACCGCCGCGTCTGCCGCGCCCGCCAATTTCCAGCTTGGTAACCTGGGGCTGGTCTCGGCCGGGAATGGAGCAATCACCACCAACTACACCTTGGTGGGGGGCACCGACAAATTCGTCATCACCAAGGCCACGTTGAACGTGATCGACGGTTCCGCCGCGAACAAGATCTACGACGGCACGACCGCCGCCGTCATCAGCGGCGCCCAGCTCAGCGGTGTGCTGCTCAGCGATGTCGTGATGCTCACCAACCCAACCAAGGGCACGTTCAATAGCAAAAACGTGAACGCGACGAGCGTGACGACCGCCGCTGGCATCAGTGGCACGGATTCCGGCAATTACACCCTGGTGCAGCAGAGCGGCATCCCCGCGACGATCTCGCCGCTGGCCATCACCATCATCGCCACCGGTGCCAACAAGATCTATGACGGCACCACGGCGGATCCCGGCCTGACCGTGGGTCTGTCGCCATCGACGCCGCTGGCAACGGGTGACGCGTTGACCTATACCTTCGGCTCGGCGGCCTTCGCTGATCCGAATGTTAACAACGGCATCCTCATCAACGTCGCCAACACGGCGGCCCACGGCGCCGCGGTCACAGCCGGCGACTACACCTTCAACACCAGCGCCGTGACCGCGGCGAACATCACGCCGCGCCCGATCACGCTGAACTCGACCCGTCTTTATGACGGCACAACCGATGCCGATGCCAGCCTGTTCACCGTGAACACCGGCGTTGCGGGCCAGGCACTGACGCTCACCGGCAGCGGTGTGCTGGATGGCAAGGACGTCGGCACGCAGGCTTTCAATAGCCTCGGCACGCTGGTGCTGGTCAGTGGTACCGGATCGGCCAGCAATTACACGCTGTCGCCATTTACTTCCAACAGCGTGACGATCAACCCGTTGATCATCAATCTCGATGGCACCCGCGTCTACGACGGTATGACCGATGCCAATGGCGCCGATTTCGGCACGATCAATACCGGCATCGGTAGCGAGTCGCTGACCGTTGGCGGCACCGGCAGCACGGGCAGCAAAAACGTCGGCACCTATACCGCGGCGGGCACCGCGCCAAATACCCTGGCGCTGGGCACGATCGGCCTGGTCGGTGGCGCCGGCACCGATGCCAACGACTACACGCTGGTCGGCGGTACTGACGCGTATCACATCACCCCGCTGGCGATTTCGTTGGCCACGACCGCACCGAACAAGACCTACGACGGCACCGATACCGCGACCGTGACCTTCACCGATACCGGTGTGCTGCAGGGCGACGCGATCAACTTCAGCGGTGGCCCGTCGACCTTTGCGACGCCTAACGCCGGCAACGGCATCACCGTGACGACCGACAACATCGTCGCCAGCGGTGCCGATGCGAGCAATTACAGCTTCAGCTATACCTCGACCACCACGGCCGACATTCTGCCGAAGCTGATCACGCTGAACTCGACGCGGCCCTACGACGGCACCCCTGGCGCCGACGCCAGCCTGTTTACCACCGGCGGCACACTCGCCACCGGCGTCATGGGCGAGACCTTGACGCTGACCGGCAGCGGTGCGCTGGACAGCAAGAACGCGGGCCTGGAGGACTTCACCAGCTTGGGTTCGCTGACGTTGGGTGGCAACAACGGCAGTCTTGCCAGCAACTACACGCTGGGCACCGGTGCGGGCGATACGGTCGACGTTACGCCACTGAATATCACCGTCAGCGCGGCAGCGGCGAACAAGGTTTACGACGGCACCACCACCGCGGCGGTCACGCTGACCGGCAATGGTGTGATCGCGGGCGATAATCTGAGCTTCACCGACAGCTCGGCGAATTTCGTCAATCCGAACGTCGTGGGCAACGAAACCGTCAACGTGCTCGGCATCACCGGCGGCGGCACGGACCTGGCCAACTACAACATCCTCAACACCAGCGCGACAGCCACGGCGATGATCACGCCGGTGCCGATCGTGCTGCAGTCGACACGCGTCTACGACGGCCTACCCGACGCGGCTGCCAGCTTGTTCCTCACCGGCGGCACGCTGGCCGGCATTCCGGGGCAGACGCTGACGCTGACCGGCAGCGGCGTGCTGACCACCAAGAACGTAGGCACCCAGCAGCCGTTCCAGAGCCTCGGCACGCTGACGCTCGGCAGCGGTACCGGCACCGCCAGCAATTACACACTGAGCCCGATCAGTAACGACTGGGTCACCATCACCCCGCTGGCGATCAACATCGCGGCGACCGGCAGCAACAAGACCTACGACGGCAGCAACGCCGCGACAGTCGCGCTGACCGTCAATGGCTTGCTGCCGGGCGATCAGCTCAGCTTTACCGACGGCTCGGCCACGTTCGCCTCACCCAACGCCGGCAACGGCATTGCGATTGCGGTGAGCGGCATCAGCGGCAGCGGCGCGGACCTCGGCAACTACACCTTCAACAACACTGCGACCACCGCCGCCAACATCGCCCCGGCCATTCTCAACCTCAACGGTATGCGTACCTATGACGGCGCCACCGATGCGAGCGCCAGCCTGTTCGGCAACAACGGTGTGCTGACCGGTGTCAACGGTGAAACGCTGACGCTGGGTGGCACCGGCGTGGTATCGACCAAGAATGTCGGCACCAACCTGCCGTTCGCGCCCGGTGGCCTGGCCGGCTTCACCCTGACCGGTGACGGCAGCGCACTGGCCAGCAACTACACCTTCGTCGGCGGCACCGACACGTTGACGATCACCCCGGCACTGCTGCAGGTGATCGGCACGGTCGGCACCAACCGCGTCTACAACGGCCTCACCGGCGACACGCTCACCGGCTCGATGCTGTCCGGTCTGTTCGGCAACGATGCGGTCGCACTGGGCAACGACACCACTGGCACGTTCGATACCAAGAACGTCGGTAACAACAAGCCGATCACCACTGCGATGACCGTCAGCGGCGACGATGCGGGCAATTACATTTTGGTGCAGCCCACCGGCATCACCGCCAACGTCACGCCGCTGGGCATCACGGTCAACGCCACCGGCAAGAACAAACGGTTCGACGGCAATAGCAATGCAACCGTCACGCTGAACAGTACCGGCGTGCTGCCGGGCGATGCAGTGGGACTCAACTACCTCACCGCGCTGTTCTCCGATCCCAATGTCGGCAACAACAAGTCGATCGCCGTGAGCGGTATCACCGACACCGGTGCGGATGCCGGCAACTACGTCGTGCTGGATACGGATACCACCACGACCGCCAACATCACCAGCGCGACCAATAACAACAGAGTCAATGGGGCGATCGCCCAGGCGCAGTCGTTGCTGTGGCCACATGCCATCGCCACACCGTATGGCACAGCAACGACGGATACGGTGAGCGACTACGCCGGCAACCACAAAAAGAATCAGGACCAGACGCAGCCGATCGAGCCCAATGTCGATCGGTCGGACTTCCGTCCGGGTATCGCGCTTAAGGTGATTGGCGGTGGCGTGCGGCTGCCGACGGATGCACCGCTGTGAGCGGGCGACACGACCGTTTGCGGGATGCGGCGCCACGCGACGCCCGTCCTGGTTTCTCTCTCACTTCGGCTTCCGGCAACTCGATCATGACTACGCGCTCCATTTTCCCGCCTCTCTCCGCGCTCGGCCTGGCGTGCCTGCTTGCCACTGGCGCGGTGCAGGCGCAGTCGCGGCCGCCCGACAGCGGCCAGATCCTGCAGCAGCAGACTCCGCGCACCGCCACACCGACGCCTTCGTCCAGTACTGGCCTGACCATCGAGCGTCCGGCGGAAAGCGCCGCGGACAGCAACGTGCCCTTCCAGGTCAGCAAGATCGAGATCACCGGCAACACGCTGGTATCGACTGACCTGCTGCACCAGCAGGTCGCCTCCAGCGAAGGCAAGACGCTTACGCTCTCGCAACTCAACGTGCTGGCCGCGCGCATCACTCGGGTCTACCACCAGCTGGGCTATCCGCTGGACAGTGCGTATGTTCCGGCGCAGACGCTGAGTGGCGGCGTGGTGCGCATCGCGGTGGTCGAGGCGCGCTACGGTACGGTCAGCCTGGACAACCAGAGCACCGTGTCCGACCACCCATTGCGTGCCACGCTGTCGCCATTGTCGCCGGGCGCGCCGGTGGAACAGGGCTCGCTCGATCGCAGCCTGCTGCTGCTGTCGGATATTCCGGGCGTGATCGTCAGTTCGGTGCTGCGTCCCGGCACCACGGCGGGTACGTCCGATCTCGCGGTAACCGCCACTCCGGCGCCGCGCTATTCCGGCACCGTCGGGCTGGACAACTTCGGCAACACCTATACCGGCCGCGCGCGCTTCACCGGCACCTTCGATATCAACAGCCTTCTGCATCAGGGCGACGTGCTCGACCTCAACGCGATTACCTCCGGCGCCGACATGAACTACGGCAGGATCGGCTACAAGTACCTGCTCAATGGCCAGGGCACGACGATCGGCGCCTCGGTGTCGGCGTTGAGCTACCGGCTCGGCAACGGTCTGCAGGATCTGCATGCGCACGGCACCGCGCAGGTGCAGAGCATCTATCTCTCGCAGCCGATCATCCGCAGCGCAACGAGCAATCTCTACGGCCAGATCGAGTTCGACCACAAGCGACTGAACGACGATGTCGATGTGACCGCAATCGACACCAACCGCCATACCGATTCGTGGACCGCCACGCTGGCCGGCGACCATATCGACGACCATGGCAATTTCAACTACATGGTCAGTGCCACCCACGGCAATCTGCGGTTCGACAACGACCTGGCGCAGTTCATCGATGCGATCAGCGCCAATACCGCGGGCAGCTACAACCGCTACAACCTGTCCGTGTCGCGGCTGCAAACGCTAAGCACCAACAATGCGCTGTACATCGGCTTCACCGACCAGTGGGCCAGCAAGAACCTGGACTCTTCCGAACAGTTCTTCCTGGGCGGACCGAACACGGTGCGTGGCTACGATGTCGGCGAACTCACCGGCGCGCAGGGCAACCTGGTGACGATCGAATTTCGTCATCACCTGGAGCTGTCCTGGCCGGGCGCATGGCAAGTCAGCGGCTTCGTCGACAGCGGCCATGTCGAGCCGTACAAGACCACCTTCGTCCCTGGCCCGAACAGCGCACGCATGAACAGCGCCGGCCTCGGCCTGAACTGGAACGGTTCCAATGACTGGCTGGTCAGCGCCAGCATCTCGGTTCCGGTCGGCAACACCCCGGCGCTGCTCAACGAGGAATATTCCACCCGATTCTGGTTGCAGGTGCAGAAGGGTTTTGCATTCTGAGTGGTTCGCCATGATGTGATCGGCCTGACAGGCCTGCGCGGGGTTGGCAGGCCTGCTTTAATTCGGTCATCTACGCAGCGCCGATCAGGTGCCGCAGTGGCGAGGAAACGTATCAGCTCGGACAGCTCGCGGTGTCCTGTATGCGGCGGAACGCCGATCACGACGACCGAAATGCTAGCTCCGCCGGCTGACTGATTGACGTGGCGGTGGAAGCCATGTCTAGGAATCCGTTGAATCTGCCGGAAAGCGAGCGCTTGCTCGGCGTTATGCGACTGGTAGCGCGCAGCGCTGGACCGTTTCCTAGGCATTGCAGATACGCCCTAGACTTCCGTCTTTGACTAAACGCCCAGGTTCTCGTCTACCCAATGTGCCGCCCAGGACTTTGCGTGCAGCACCGCGGCCTCTTCGGAAATGAAGACTACTTCCGTCTGCGTTGAGGCGATTACAGTATCCCCAGTTTGGTCAGCCCAGCAAACTACCGCTTGTGCACGATACCCGCCCCCGTTTAAGCGGGCTGGGTCGCACATCAATAGGTACCCGCGGTAGAAAAAGCAACGCTCGTCTTCGTGCACAGGGCGTCTCCTGCTGCGCGCTCGCCAACGATTCTATGCCCTTGCGTGTCTTTCGAGCGCGCCATCTTCACATCTTCGGCACCGTGCCTCCCTGGGAGCTTGGCAAGCGCCTCACAGATGGACAACAGCGCCACTTTCACCTCCACTCCTCACCTCGTCGACTTTGCCCACCGCGTCTCTTAATGCCCGAAGGAGATCCCTGCGACCAAAGGGCTTCTGCAAGTAAACCGCTCGCCGTGGCCGCACGCTTATCAACTCCTCTGGCTGAGCAGATATCCACTCTGTGGGCTTAGTGAGGTGCAGATGCACCAAGTCGCAAGTGAGCGCCGTGACGGCACGTTCATGGATCAGCTGAGCAGTTGCCTGACGTTTCTTACAGCGCCGCTCTGCCGCGTCCAGGCGGTCGAGGGCCTCGCGGGTCAGTCCAAGGGATTCTGTATGGATGGGAAGGCGGGACGGGTTGAAGAGGCGGGCTGAGACACGCTTCTCTGCTTCTGGCTCGGTCATTCGACTTCAACGAAACTCGACACCCCTCACGGCCACGGACGGAGACGGGCACGGCAAGACAGGCGACTGGTGGATGGCCGCATATCGTAAGTACTCACGGTGAAACGCACAAGCTTGCGGCTGCGCTATGGACGTCTCGCCGAAACAAGGCCTTGCCCGGTTCACAATGTGGACCACGGATAGCGTGACGGGACCTCAACCAAGAGGCCGACGACAGCGGCGATAGCTGCTCGACTGGAGTCCGAAGATGCTGATGGCCGCGCGGTGGCCGTGCCATCATTTCGCCCTTTCCCTGCCTCGACTCGTTCACCCGCCCGTCGGACACTGTAGGTGGCAAGGGACAAAGGGCGGCGCGTTGGTGCCATTGTTCTTCTCGCGGGATACACGCAAGGGGAAGGATTCTGAAACCGACCGTCTTTGGTCCGCTCTCGCGGTACTTTAACCAGCCACTCAATGCCCTACTTGCACTGTGCTTGCTGTGCACCGCCATTGATGCTGCGCACGCCGCGCCACCAGCTGAATCGGTCTCTGTGCAGCACCCGAGCTTTTCCTGCGCAAAACCGACGGCGCTGGAGATGGTGATTTGTGCCGATCCAGTGCTTGCCGACGACGATCGACGCATGGCCGTCCTGTATGCGGCTGCACGTGCGGGTGCACTCGGCGACGGTGGGTCGCAGGTCGAACATACGCAACGAGTTTGGCTCAAGTCGCGTAACGCCGCGTGTGCCAACGGCGATGCGCGCGGTTACGTCTCACGGATGTTGCTCAACCCAAGGGACCACAGGGACCACATGAATAGTGAAAGCATGGATTCGCCGCAGGAGTCATCTGAAGCACAGGTCGCTTCTGCGAGTAGCCAAACAGCCGAAGCGGTGAAGCTAGCGCAGGAGCATTTGACGGCGCTGACAAAGCTTCTGGAAGAGGCGAAGGTCGCGGCAGCCGCCGCTATCGAGAACCAACGGCTGACAACGGTCGCTTTGACAGAGTCTCAATCGAGGCTTGCCGAGACAAACACTGTTGCCACGGCTATCGCGGCAGCAGGGGCAAAGATCAATTCGGAAGTAGCTGTCATCGATGGCCAGTCAGCGCACATCAGTGAGGCGCAAACGCATGCCGACACTGTTCGTGCAGCACTCGATAGAGCTTCTACTCAAGCCACCCAGTCCGCCACCACGGCCGAAGGACTGAGAGCGCGCGCGCAGACAGCTGCCGATGACGCGGCAGCTCTGCTGGTGGAGGTGCAAGCTAACAAGGCTTCCACCGATGTTGGAGCCACCGCCGTTATTCGAGTCCGCCTTTAGCCCCGAACCGTGAGGGGTAGGGGGGAATGCGTGAGTTCGAGAGTGGTTGATGGCCCAACGGAAATTTGTCCTCTGAATTTCGGGATAGGCCCCTGGGCCGTCTCCAGCGGTGCTACGACGAGTGCTACGGAGACTGCTACAATCGTCGTCACCGTCCCGGCGGGAAGCCGCGGTAATGCTAGGTTCTGAGGTTGGATGGTGGCTATGCTTCACCTCCACCATAGCCACCACACTCGCAGGCGTGGTTTTTCCGCCGGTCCACCGTTGGCACGCAGGCGTCCGCCATGCATATTTTCAAAGTATTTCAGCTTGAGGCGGCGCACCTGTTGCCGAATGTGCCGCCTGGGCACAAGTGTGCGCGGCTGCATGGGCATTCGTTTCGTATCGAAATCCACGTCGCGGGCGAGCCTGACGCGCAGCTGGGTTGGGTGATGGACTTTGCGGATCTGAAGGTGGCGTTTGCGCCGCTGTACGACCAGCTTGACCACCATTACCTCAATGACATCGAAGGGCTTGAGAATCCGACCAGCGAAATGCTGGCTCGCTGGATCTGGCAGCGCCTGTTACCGCGCCTGCCAGGGCTGGACAAGGTTGTGGTGCATGAGACCTGTACATCGGGCGCCAGCTGTAGTCGCGACAGCTTTTGATGCGTCGCGATAATCACAGAACTGTCATAAATAGTCGTTTTACATGAATATTTACCAACTGGTCTTGCTCGCCAGGTAAAAATATATTGCACCGCACCAAAGTTGCTGATAGAGTGCTCGCCACTACCCCAATCCTCAACGAGGACAGCATCATGACGCAGCAACTCAACAATCAGCTTTTCGCTTTCACCAAGCAGTTCACCGACAGCGCGTTCAAGGCGCAGGCGCTGGCTCTGAAGGGTCTGGAGACGGTCGCCGAGCTGCAGCTCAAGGCGCTCGAGGAGCAGGCCAAGGTTTCCGCCGAATTCGTCGCCGAAGCGCTGGAAACGCGTGACGTCAATGGTCTGCGTGGCCTGTGGGAGAAGGGCAGCAGCCTGAGCCGTGAGAACGCCGAGCGTTCGGTGGCTGTCTCGCAGGAAATTCTCGCGATCACCCAGAAGACCGCCGAGTCGTTGAATGCACTGGTGCAGGAACAGCGCCAGGCCGCGAACGAAGCCGTTGCGGCTCCGATCGCCGCCGCCAAGAAGGCTGCCAAGTAATACAAAGCTGCACCTCTCGCGGTTCGCTGCGATAGAAACGGAGGGCCGGACTTCATGTCCGGCCCTCTTTCTATATACGCTGAAAAAGTGGACCGTTGAGGGAGTGTTCGTCGGTCCGATCGGCCTGAACGACGCGTGCCGGGACGAGATGTCGCAGGGATCGTGGGTTGTCGTTGCAATCACCGCACTGCTATACTTTTACGGATTGGATCGTGGCCCGTAGCTCTATCGGTGCCGCCTGGTGTAAACCGCGCGGAGACGTTAGGTGCTCAACAGTCTAGCCTCGGGTCGACGTCTCGCTTTGCGCATCATGCTGCTGCAGCTCGCTGCAGCGCTAATGGTTGGCCTGGTTTTTCTGACGCTGGGGCGTCGTGAAGCGGTCTCGGCTGCTGCGGGGGCGGTGATTGTGGCGCTGGGTACCGCGCTGATGTCGGCGCGCTTCTTCAGTGGCCTGGACGGAGGTGGCATGGCGTTGGGCCGCTTGCTGATGGGCATGTTCCTTAAGTGGATCGTGATCGTCGGGGGGCTGATCATGATCCTGGTTCAATATAAGTTGCCGCCGCTGGCCGCCATTACGGGGTTGGCGGCTGCTCTCGCGGTTTATTTGCTGGCTTTCAGATTCAAGGGTTGAGACATGGCAAGCGAGTCGGGTGGTCTTACCGAATACATTCAGCACCACCTGACCCATCTCACGCCGCAGGCAACGCCGGGCGGGTTCTGGGCGGTGCATCTGGACTCCGTCGCAGTGTCGCTGTTGCTGGGCGTGGTGTTCTGCCTGCTGTTCTGGCTGAAGGCGCGCAAAGCTACGGCCGGCGTACCGGGCCGGGGCCAGGCATTTGTCGAGTTGGTGCTGGAATTCGTCGATGGTCAGGTCAAGGACGTGTTCCATGGCGACCGACGCATCCTCGGGCCGCTGGCGCTGACCGTATTCATCTGGGTGTTCCTGATGAATGCGATGGATCTGCTGCCGGTCGATCTGCTGCCGTGGATCACCCACATGTTTGGTCTGGGTCACTTCCGCGCCGTGCCGACAGCCGACATCAACATGACGTTCGCGATGTCGCTGACGGTGTTCGTGCTGATCATTTTCTACAGCTTCAAGGCCAAGGGCGCCGGCGGCTACATGCATGAGCTGTTCACCGCTCCGTTTGGCGCGCACCCGGCGCTGTGGATCCCCAACTTTCTGCTCAACGTCGTGGAATTGCTGTCCAAGCCGGTGAGTCTGGCCATGCGATTGTTCGGAAACATGTACGCCGGCGAGCTGGTTTTCATGCTGATCGCCGGATTGTTCAGCGCGGGCAGCGTGCTGCTGTACGGTCTGGGCATCATCGGTTACACGGTGTGGGGCATCTTCCACATTCTGATCATCGGCATCCAGGCGTTCATCTTCATGGTGCTGACGATCGTGTACATCTCGATGGCGCATGATCACCACTGATCTGCGTATTTCGAATCATCCGCTTCAATCGTTTTGATTTTTTCAGTTTAAATTTCTCAGGAGACCATCGTGGAACTCATCGCTCACATTGCTCAAGTGCAGTCCTTTACCGCCATCGCGCTGGGTCTGATCATCGGCCTCGGTGCACTCGGTGCCTGTATCGGTATCGGCGTCATGGGTTCGAAGTTTCTTGAGGCCGCTGCTCGTCAGCCGGAGCTGGTGCCGCTGTTGCAGGGCCGCATGTTCCTGCTTGCTGGTCTGATCGATGCAGCGTTCCTGATCGGCGTTGCGCTGGCGATGTACTTCGCCGTGGCGAACCCGCTGCTGTCGAAGCTGGTAGCAGGCTGAGTCCGTTGGCGGCGCTGCGGCGCCGTCTGTTCGGCACGGGTGTCGTAACACTCGTGTCCGTTTCACCCCGTATTTACAGGTAACGCAGCGATGGATTTCAACGCGACCTTGATTGGCGAAATGCTTTCATTCGCCATCCTGATCTGGTTCTGCGTCCACTTCATCTGGCCGCACATCAACAAGGCTATTGAAGAGCGGCAGGTAAAGATTGCCGAAGGCCTCAATGCCGCCGAGCGTGCGCACGCCGAACTGAAAAGTGCCGACGTCAAAGTGGCTGCCGAGATCAAGCTGGCTCGCCAGCAGGCCTCGGAGATCATCGACAAGGCTCAGCAGCAGGCCAATCAGATCATCGACAAGGCCCGTGGCGAAGCGATCGTCGAGATCAATCGGCTGAAAGCTTCTGCGCAGGACGATATCGCGTCGATGGCGCAGCGTGCCCGTGACCAGCTGCGCGAGCAGGTGGGTGCGTTGGCCGTGCAGGGTGCCAGCAAGATCGTGCAGCGCGAAGTTGACGCTTCGACGCACAAGGCTTTGCTCGACCAGCTTGCGGCCGAGATCTGATCGATGGCACAGGCAATCACCCTCGCTCGTCCTTACGCCCGCGCCGCATTCGAAGTGGCCCATGCGGCCGGTTCGCTGGATGCGTGGTCGCAGGCGCTGGCCTTTGCCGCGGCGGTTGCAGCGGATCCTCGCGTGGTCCTGCTCGGCACTGATCCGCGGGTGCTGCCTGCGCAGCTGGTCGCGCTGCATCTGCCGGTCGGTGTCGCTGCCGATGCGCCAGTTGCTCAGTTCCTCGGTGAAATGGCCGAGCAGCGCCGGTTGGCGTTGTTGCCGGAAGTGGCGCAGTTGTACGAGGCGTTCAAGCGCGAGTCCGAGTCGCAGCTGCTGGTCAAGGTGACCAGCGCGATGGCGCTGGATTCGGCCCAGGCCGAGCAGCTCAAGGTATCGCTGAAGCGCCGCTTCAAGCGCGAGATCGAACTGGAAACCCGGGTCGATGCCGCGCTGCTGGCCGGTGTGGTGATCGATACCGGCGAACAGGTGATCGACGGTTCTGCACGCGGACGCCTGGAGCAGTTGGCCAGCGCGCTGGCGCACTAAAGGTATTACGCGAAGTCCCTTCGCGAAGAGCAAACCGGCCATCCATGACCGGACTCTTGGGAAATAGAGACTCGTTACTAAATTTTCAGGATAACGACCATGTCCAGCACCACTTTGAATCCGTCCGAGATCAGCGAGCTGATCAAGAACCGCATCGAGCAGTTCAAGCTCGGCGCGGAAGCGCGTAACGAGGGCACGATCATCAGCGTGTCCGACGGTATCGTGCGCATCCATGGCCTCGCCGATGTGATGCAGGGCGAAATGATCGAGCTGCCGGGCAACTCGTTTGCGCTGGCGCTGAACCTCGAGCGCGACTCGGTCGGCGCGGTGGTGCTCGGTGAATATCAGCACCTGCGTGAAGGCGACACCGCCAAGACCACCGGCCGCATCCTCGAAGTACCGGTCGGCCCGGAGCTGCTCGGCCGCGTCGTCGACGCGCTGGGCAATCCGATCGACGGCAAGGGCCCGCTCGGCGCCAAGCTCACCTCCGCGATCGAGAAGGTCGCGCCGGGCGTGATCTGGCGTAAGTCGGTCGACCAGCCGTTGCAGACGGGCTACAAGTCGGTCGACGCGATGATCCCGGTTGGCCGCGGTCAGCGCGAGCTGATCATCGGCGACCGCCAGACCGGCAAGACCGCGCTGGCGATCGACGCGATCATCGCGCAGAAAGATTCAGGCATTAAGTGCATTTACGTCGCCATCGGCCAGAAGCGTTCGTCGATCGCGAGCGTGGTGCGCAAGCTGGAAGACAACGGTGCGCTGGCCAACACCATCATCGTGGTCGCTTCGGCGTCCGAGTCGGCCGCGCTGCAGTACGTCGCGCCGTATTCCGGTTGCGCGATGGGCGAGTACTTCCGCGACCGCGGCCAGGACGCGCTGATCGTTTATGACGATCTGTCCAAGCAGGCCGTGGCCTACCGCCAGATCTCGCTGTTGCTGAAGCGTCCGCCGGGCCGCGAAGCGTATCCGGGCGACGTGTTCTATCTCCATTCGCGTCTGCTTGAGCGCGCTTCGCGCGTGTCCGAGGAATACGTCGAGAAGTTCACCAACGGTGAAGTGAAAGGCAAGACCGGTTCGTTGACCGCGCTGCCGATCATCGAGACCCAGGGTGGCGACGTTTCCGCGTTCGTGCCGACCAACGTGATCTCGATCACCGACGGCCAGATCTTCCTCGAGACCGACCTGTTCAACGCCGGTATCCGTCCGGCCGTGAACGCCGGTATCTCGGTGTCCCGCGTCGGCGGTGCCGCGCAGACCAAGATCGTCAAGAAGTTGTCCGGTGGTGTGAAGTTGGCGCTGGCACAGTTCCGCGAGTTGGCTGCGTTCGCGCAGTTCGCCTCGGATCTGGACCCGGCCACCCGCGCCCAGCTCGATCGTGGCCAGCGCGTCACCGAACTGATGAAGCAGGCGCAGTACTCGCCGCTGTCGATCGCCGAACTGGCGTTGTCGGTGTACGCCGCCGAGAAGGGTTACCTCGATGACCTGCCGGTCAACAAGGTGTTGCCGTTCGAGAAGGGTCTGCATGCGTTCATGCATCAGAACCACGAAGAGCTGATGAACAAGATCGTGGCCACGGGTGATTGGAACAACGACATTGAGGCCACCTTCAAGGCTTCGCTGGACGAGTACAAGAAAACCGGTAGCTGGTAATACCGGCGCAGTGAATCGGAAGAGCGGCATCGATCGTGATGCCCTCGTCCCAGCAGAGCATAACGAGCGGATAGAGCATGGCCAGCGGACGCGAAATCAAAACCAAGATCAAGAGCACGCAGAACATGCGCAAGGTGACGCGCGCGCTCGAAATGGTCTCTGCTGCGAAGATCCGCCGGGCGCAGGACATGATGAAGGCCTCGCGCCCTTACTCGCGTTCGATGCGCAAGGTGATCGCGCACGTTGCCCAGGCCAGCACCGATTTCAGCCATCCGTTTCTGACTCAGCGCGACGACGTGGCGCGGGTCGGTTACATCGTGGTGTCAACCGACCGTGGCCTGTGCGGTGGCCTCAACTCCAACCTGTTCCGTCGCCTGTTGCCGGCCATCGCCGAGTGGCAGCAGAAGGGTGTGGAGGTTGATGTGGTGGCGATCGGCCAGAAGGCCATTTCGTTCTTCCGTCGGCTCAAGGGCATCAACCTGATCGGCAGCGTCAGCCATCTCGGCGAGAAGCCCAAGCTTGAACAGCTGGTCGGCGTGATCAAGGTGATGATGGACGCCTATACGTCCAACGGACTGGATCGCGTGTTCCTGGCCTACAACGACTTCGTCAATACGATGACCCAGAAGCCGACGATCAACGCGCTGTTGCCGTTGCCGTTGGTGGCCGTGGAAATGGAAGCGCATCAGGCAGCTGGTGAGTCGGCCTATGCCGGCGTCAAGCTGGAACAGAGCCACGATTGGGATTACATCTACGAGCCGGATGCACAGACCGTGCTGGAGCACGTGCTGGGTCGTTACATCGAGTCGGTGGTGTATCAGGCGTCGCTGGAGAATCTGGCCAGCGAGCACGCCGCGCGCATGGTCGCGATGAAGAGCGCGTCGGACAACGCGAACAAGGTGATCGGCGAATTGACGTTGATCTACAACAAGGCGCGTCAGGCTGCGATCACCCAGGAAATCTCGGAAATCGTCGCGGGCGCCGCGGCGGTTTGAACATGAAAGATTGAGCAGGCACGGTGCGAGCCGTGCTTGATCGCAAGAATCAAACGTGGCGATACACGGCCGCACTTTTCACAAACTGGCGACGCACTGCGGCGCTGAAACAGACACTGAAAGATCCATCCGGAGCATTCCATGAGCCAGGGCAAAGTTGTTCAGATCATCGGCGCGGTTATCGACGTCGAGTTTCCGCGTGATCAGGTACCGCAGGTGTACGACGCGCTGAAAATCGACGGCACCGAGATTACGCTGGAAGTGCAGCAAGTGCTCGGTGACGGCATCGTGCGCACGATCGCGCTCGGTTCCACCGACGGCCTGCGCCGCAACCTGATCGCCCGCAACACCGGCGAAGGCATCAAGGTGCCGGTCGGTAAGCAGACGCTCGGCCGCATCATGGACGTGCTCGGCAACCCGATCGACGAAGCCGGTCCGATCGGCGAGCAGGATCGCTGGGTGATCCATCGCGAAGCGCCGAGCTACGATGATCAGGCCGCGGGCAATGATTTGCTGGAAACCGGCATCAAGGTGATCGACCTGATGTGCCCGTTCGCCAAGGGCGGCAAGGTCGGCCTGTTCGGCGGCGCCGGCGTCGGCAAGACCGTCAACATGATGGAATTGATCAACAACATCGCCAAGGCGCACGAAGGTCTGTCCGTGTTCGCCGGCGTGGGTGAGCGTACCCGCGAGGGCAACGACTTCTACCACGAGATGAAAGACTCCAACGTGCTCGACAAGGTCGCGATGGTGTACGGCCAGATGAACGAGCCGCCGGGCAACCGTCTGCGCGTGGCGCTGACCGGCCTGACCATGGCCGAGTACTTCCGCGACGAGAAGGACGCTTCCGGCAAGGGCCGTGACGTATTGTTCTTCGTCGACAACATCTATCGCTACACGCTGGCCGGTACCGAAGTGTCCGCGCTGCTCGGCCGTATGCCGTCGGCAGTGGGTTACCAGCCGACGCTGGCCGAGGAAATGGGCGTTCTGCAGGAGCGCATCACCTCGACCAAGACCGGCTCGATCACCTCGATCCAGGCCGTGTACGTGCCCGCGGATGACCTTACCGATCCGTCGCCGGCCACCACCTTCGCCCACTTGGACGCGACCGTGGTGCTGAGCCGTAACATCGCTTCGCTGGGTATCTACCCGGCGGTGGATCCGCTGGATTCCACCAGCCGCCAGCTCGATCCGAACGTGATCGGCGTTGAGCACTACGACGTTGCCCGTCGCGTACAGGGCACGCTGCAGCGCTACAAGGAATTGAAGGACATCATCGCGATCCTCGGCATGGACGAGCTGTCCGAAGAAGACAAGCAGGCCGTGTCGCGTGCGCGCAAGATCGAGCGCTTCTTCTCGCAGCCGTTCCACGTGGCCGAAGTGTTCACCGGCTCGCCCGGCAAGTACGTGCCGCTGAAGGAAACCATCCGCGGCTTCAAGATGATCGTCGACGGTGACGTCGACCATCTGCCGGAGCAGGCGTTTTACATGGTCGGCGGCATCGACGAAGCGGTGAAGAAGGCCGAAGAGATGGGCGCCAAGAAGGCAGCCTGATCGACGGTAGCCTGATCGAACTATGGCGGCGGGCCAGCTGGCTCGCCCATCACGAAGCGGACATCCGTACATGAGTCAGACCATCCGTTGCGACATCGTCAGTGCCGAAGCCGAGATTTTTTCCGGTGACGCGACGATGGTCGTTGCCACCGGCGAGCTGGGCGAACTGGGCATCACGCCCCGCCACGCGCCGCTGATCACGCGCCTGAAGCCCGGTCACGTCGATGTGCTGCAGGTCAATGGCGAGCGACTGCAGTTCTACATTTCCGGCGGCATCCTGGAAGTGCAGCCGCAGGTGATCACGGTGCTGGCCGACACCGTGATTCGCGCCGCTGATCTGGACGAAAATTCCGCACAGCGCGCCAAGAAGGAAGCCGAAGACGCACTGGCGAACCGTTCGGACGCGATCGAGATTTTCGAAGCCCAGGCCAAGCTGGCCGAGGCGATGGCGCAGCTGCAGGCGCTGGAGCGTCTGCGCAAGAACCTCAAGCACTGAGCTTCGCCAACCAAGTCCAAGAGTGAAACGCCGGCCTCGTGCCGGCGTTTTGCCATGCGCGCAACGGCATGCTGGCGACCCATCGACACCGTGCGAACATCCCAGCAGCTAGGATGGACGAACCGCGCCGTGGATCGATCCCCATGAAGCCTCATCATCGCCGACACCTGGGTTGGTTGCTGGTTATCGTGCTGCTGTTGGTGATTGCCCGCGCGCTGTTGCCGTATGCGGTGAAGCACTACCTCAACGCCCGCATGGACCGAATGGGCGAGTATCACGGTCAGATCGCGGATATCAGCCTGCATCTGTGGCGCGGCGGCTACGCCATCAACGGGCTACGCATCGTCAAAACGACCGGCAAACTGGCGCCATTTCTGGATAGCCCGCGCGCCGATATCCAGCTGAGCTGGTTCGCACTGAGCCACGGCGTGTTTCGCGGCAAGATAAATTTCTACGATCCCACGGTCAACTTTGTCGAAGGTCATGGCGAAGGGGACAGCCAGACTGGCAAGGGCGTGGACTGGCGCGGTGAGCTCAGGCTGCTGGCACCGGTGCGGCTTGATGAGGTCAACGTGAGCCATGGCACCGTCACCTTCCAGAGCTTTGTGTCGGACCCGCGCGTCGACCTCAAGATGACCGACGTCAACGCCACCGTCACCAACATCACCAATATCCAGCGACGCAGTGGTGACCGCGTGGCCGACCTACACGCCACCGCGAAGATTCTCGGCGATGCGTCGTTCGCAACCAGCGCGACCTTCGATCCGCTGAGTCATTTCGGCGATTTTTCCTACCAACTAAAGGTCACCGGCATCCAGCTGACGCGCGCCAACGCTCTGGCGCAAGCTTATGCCGGACTGGATTTCGCCAGCGGCAGCGGCGAGTTCACGATGGAACTGGAAGCCAAAAACAATGGGATGGACTCCTCCTCACCTACGGCATCTAGGTGCCAGACTGAAGGTGCAAACCAGACAGTCAACGGCGAGAAGGAGTCCACACATGAAGCTTAAACGCATCGGGGTCGACTTGGCCA
>Ga0302311_10001014_pt1 | contig 33747 bp, 27 predicted proteins | sample III_Palsa_N1_3_FD_200449 | JGI IMG/M metagenome (GOLD analysis project Ga0302311, IMG submission 200449) | Peat permafrost microbial communities from Stordalen Mire near Abisko, Sweden - III_Palsa_N1_3 | ecosystem: Environmental > Terrestrial > Soil > Palsa > Peat permafrost | place: Sweden... | reverse complement strand
TTGGGCGCCACGAAGCGCATCAGCATCGCAGGCAACTCGAATTCCAGGCGCCAGGATCGCGCATCGGCGAGCGCCTCGGTCAACGTCCCCACGGCATCCACATGGCCGCTTACCAGGTGGCCGCCAAGCGGATCTCCGGCGCGCAACGCAGGCTCGAGATTGACCCGCGCGCCGGGTTTCAAGTTTCCCAACGTGGTTCTGGCCATGGTTTCGCGCGATACGTCGGCGTGGAAGCAGCGCGCCTCCTTGCCAGTCACGGTCAAGCAGACCCCATCGACGCTCACGCTCTCGCCGACGGCAATCCGGCCGAGGTCAAGATCCGACTCAATTGCGAGGTCGAGGTCTCCGCCCCGCTCGGATTGCAAAGCCACCCGGCCGGTCGCGACGATGATTCCGGTGAACATCTTAAGGCCTCTTGCGTATCAGGGTCACGCGCGCATCGGTGCCCATGCGCCGAATTTCCTGGATTTCCAAGCCCTCGGGGCCGCTCGCGGCGCCGATGCCGGTCAACTGCGCCAGCGGCGCCGCATCCGCTCCCAGCAGCAGCGGCGCGACGTATAGCAGGTACTCGTCCACCAGGTTCTCCGCCAGAAGCGCGGCCGCCAATCGCGGCCCGCACTCCACCAGCAATTCGTTGACCTCGCGCGCCGCCAGCTGCTCGAGCACCGCGCTCAAGTTAAGGCCGCTGCCGCGCTTCGGCACCGTCTGCACCTCGATTGCCTCGCCCGAACCGCGCGGCGCATCCTCCGCGGCAAAGATCAGCGCGGCGCCCGGCTCCCGGAATATCTTCGAGTTCGCCCGGCACGACAGAGTCGGATCCAGCACCACGCGCAGCGGCTGCCTGACCCAGGCGGCGTAATCCAGCCGCACATTCAAGCGCGGATCATCCACTCGAACCGTGCCCGCGCCGGTCAGCACGGCGGAACTGCGCGCGCGCAAGCGCTGCACATCTGCGCGCGATTCCGCGCCGCTGATCCATCCGCTGGCACCGCCGGAGCGCGCCGTGCGGCCATCCAGGCTCATCGCCTGCTTGAGCCTGACATGCGGTCGGGAGCGCTCGAAGCGCGAGAAGAATCCCGGATTGAGCGCGCGCGCCTGCCCGGCAAGCGTGCCAATCGTCACCGCGACGCCGGCGCGCTCCAATCCCAGAATTCCCGCTCCCGCAACCTTCGGGTTTGGATCGATGCTCGCGCACGCCACGCGGCTGATGCCGGCCGCGATCAACGCCTCGACGCACGGCGGGGTGCGGCCCGTATGGCCGCACGGCTCGAGCGTCACATAGGCAGTCGCGCCGCGCGCGCGCTGTCCCGCCGCGCGCAGCGCCAGAACCTCGGCGTGCGCTTCGCCGGCGCGCGCGTGCCAGCCTTCGCCGACCACCGCGCCCTCCTTCACCAGCACGCAGCCCACGCGCGGGTTCGGATCCGTCGTATACAGGCCGCGCGCCGCGAGCTCGAGCGCGCGCGCCATGTAGCTCTCGTCGCGTGCCTGCGTCGCGGGAGTCATTTGGCGTCGTCACCGGAGTCGTCCCCCGGCAATAGCGGCAACTGGTCCTTGCTGGGGGCGCGCCGGCGGCGCGCATGGCCGCGCAGCAGATCGATTTCGGTGCGGAACGCCTCGAGGTCCTGAAAGCTGCGGTACACGGATGCGAAACGCACGTACCCCACCTCATCGAGATGCCGCAGTTCCTCCATGACCATTTCGCCGATGCTGCGCGACGCAATTTCGCGCTCGCCGAGGCTGCGCAGCTTGTGACATATCCTGGCGACGGACGCCTCGATCGCATCGCGGCTCACCGGGCGCTTCTCCAGCGCCTTCTGCATGCCGGCGCGCAGCTTGTTCTCATCGAAGGGTTCGCGGCTCCGATCGCCCTTGACCACGGTCGGCAGCAGCAGCTCGGCTGCCTCGAAGGTGGTGAAGCGTTCCGTGCACGACAGGCACTCGCGGCGCCTGCGGATTTGCCGCCCTTCGCCGGCGAGGCGCGAGTCGATGACCTTGGTCTCGGTGTGGCCGCAAAATGGACAATGCATGGGGACTGCCTAGGGCGGTCGCGATACGGACCGCAGCGTGCTCATGCATAGACAGGAAATCGCCGGCACAGGGCCACCACTTCGCCGCGCACCCGCTGCACCGCGGACTCATCGCCCATGTGGTCGAGAATGTCCGCAATCCAATTCGACAGCAGCCGCACTTCGGTCTCCTTGAAGCCGCGAGTGGTCGCCGCGGGCGTGCCGATGCGCAGTCCGCTGGAAATTGCCGGTGGCCGGGGATCGTTTGGCACAGCGTTCTTGTTGACTGTGATGTGGGCGCGGCCCAAGGACGCATCCGCGTCCTTGCCGGTGATGTTCTTGTCGACCAGGTCGAGCAAGAACAAGTGATTATCGGTGCCTCCCGATACGATCTTGTAGCCGCGCTGCTGCAGCGCCTGGGTCATGGCCTGCGCATTGGCGACGACCTGCCGGGAATAAATCTTGAACTCCGGCTGCAGTGCCTCCAGAAACGCCACCGCCTTGGCGGCGATGACGTGCATCAAGGGTCCGCCCTGTATTCCCGGGAACACCATGGAATTGAACTTCTTGTGCAAATCCGCGTGCGGGCGCGCCAGGATCAGGCCGCCGCGCGGCCCGCGCAAGGTCTTGTGCGTCGTGGTGGTCACCACATCGGCGAACGGCACCGGATTCGGGTAAACGCCCGCGGCCACCAGCCCCGCGACGTGCGCCATGTCGACCATCAAATACGCGCCGACCGAATCCGCGATGGCGCGAAAGCGCGCCCAGTCGATGATGCGCGAATACGCCGAGAACCCGGCCACGATCATCTTCGGGCGGTGTTCTTGGGCGAGGCTGTTTACCGCCTCGTAGTCGATCTCTCCGGTGTCGGACCTGATCCCGTACTGGAACGCCTTGAATAACTTTCCGGAGAAATTGACCTTGGCGCCGTGGGTCAGGTGGCCGCCGTGATCGAGGCTCATGCCGAGAATGGTGTCGCCGGGATTGAGCATCGCCAGGTAGGCCGCCGCATTGGCCTGCGAGCCTGAATGCGGCTGCACGTTCGCATAGTCCGCCCCGAACAACTCCTTGGCGCGCGCTATCGCCAGCTCCTCGGCCACATCCACGTACTCGCAACCGCCGTAGTAGCGCTTGCCCGGATAGCCCTCGGCATACTTGTTGGTCAGCACCGACCCTTGCGCCTCGAGCACCCGGGGACTGGCGTAGTTCTCCGAGGCGATGAGTTCGATGTGGTCTTCTTGCCGCCTGCGCTCGCCGGCAATCGCTTGGGCAAGTTCGGGGTCGAAACCGGCAATGGTCATTTCAGCGCTGAACATGAGGGTCTCCAGGAAATAGCCGTATATTGTAGCCGATGGCGCACAGGTTCCCTAGCCGGAGCCCCCTTGGCGCATGCGCTCGGCCCGCAGCCGGCCGATGGCGGCCGTCGTGACAAGGTAACGGGAGTCGCGGATAATCCCTTGAAAGATTGCCTGCGCGCTCGAGCGCCTTTATTTCACGCTTAGGACTTGAAGATGGCTCAGTTCATTTACACCATGAACCGGGTTGGCAAGGTTGTGCCGCCCAAGCGCATCATTTTGCGCGACATCAGCCTGAGCTTCTTTCCGGGCGCAAAAATCGGGGTGCTGGGGCTGAACGGATCCGGCAAGTCCACCCTGCTCAAGATCATGTCGGGCTTGGACACGGACATCGAAGGCGAAGCGCGCCCGCAACCGGGAATCAAGGTCGGATACCTGCCCCAGGAGCCGCTGCTCGATGAGGCCAAGACCGTGCGCCAAGTGGTCGGCGAGGGCGTCGGCGACATACAGAGCTTGATCGACCGCTTCAATGCGATCAGCGATCGGTTTGCCGAGCCGATGTCGGACCAGGAAATGAACAAGGCTCTGGAAGAGCAGGCGGCGATGCAGGACAAGATCGACGCGGTGGGCGGTTGGGAACTGGAGCGCAAGCTCGAGATCGCCGCCGACTCCCTGCGCCTGCCGCCCTGGGACGCGCTGGTCGGCACGCTGTCGGGCGGCGAGAAGCGTCGCGTCGCCTTGTGCCGATTGCTGCTGTCGAAGCCCGACATGCTGCTGCTCGATGAGCCCACCAACCACCTGGATGCCGAGTCGGTGGCGTGGCTCGAGCACTTTTTGGAGGAGTATCCGAGCACGGTCATCGCGGTCACCCACGATCGCTACTTTCTCGATAATGTCGCCGAGTGGATTCTCGAACTCGATCGCGGCCACGGGATTCCCTGGCAGGGAAACTATTCATCCTGGCTCGAACAGAAGGAACAGCGGCTGCAACAGGAGGAGCGCCAGCAGGATGCGCTCGCCAAGAGCCTGAAGCGCGAGTTGGAATGGGTGCGCACCAACCCCAAGGCCCGGCAAGCCAAGTCAAAGGCGCGACTGCAGCGTTACGAGGAGCTCGCCTCGCAGGAATTCCAGAAGCGCAACGAGACCAACGAGATCTACATTCCGCCGGGAGAGCGTCTCGGCGACCTGGTCATCGAGTGCAAGAGCCTGCGCAAGGGATACGGCGACCGGCTTCTGATCGACTCCTTGAGCTTCAACCTGCCGGCCGGCGCAATCGTCGGCATCATCGGGCCGAACGGCGCGGGCAAGACCACCCTGTTCCGCATGCTTGCCGGCGCGGAAAAGCCCGACGGCGGCGAGATCCGGATGGGACCCAGCGTCAAGCTTGCCTACGTCGATCAGTCGCGCCAGGCGCTGAACGACAAGAACACGGTCTGGCAGGAGATTTCCGGCGGCCTGGACCTGATCAAGGTCGGCAACTACGAAACCTCCTCGCGCGGCTATGTCGGCCGCTTCAATTTCAAGGGCGTGCAGCAACAGCAGATCATCGGCGATCTGTCCGGCGGCGAGCGCAACCGCGTGCACCTGGCCAAGGTGCTCAAAGCCGGCGGCAATGTCCTGCTGCTCGACGAGCCGACCAATGACCTGGACATCGAGACCCTGCGCGCGCTCGAGGACGCGCTGGTGGCGTTTCCCGGATGCGCGGTGGTGATCTCGCACGACCGCTGGTTCCTCGACCGTATTGCCACCCACATTCTCGCCTTCGAGGGCGATTCGCAGGTGGTTTGGTTCGAGGGCAATTATCAGGAATACGTCGAGGACCACAAACGGCGCAAGGGCGAGGACGCCGCCCAGCCGCACCGGATTCGCTACAAACCACTGGCAGGCTGAGCATCATGGCAATCTACATCACTCCGCAGGACGAATTGCACGTCGAGTATCAGGGCATTGCGCTCACCTGCCCGCATTGCCAGACCCTGACCCACCTTACGGCGATGGGCATCCCCAGATTCGCGGATCTGTTCCGCACCAAGCCGAAGCACATCGGCATCGTGTTCCGCTGCGATGCCTGCGGTGAGCCGGTGTTCCTGAAATTCGCCGCCAAGGCGTACACCCCGATGCGCATCGATCTTGCCAGCAGTTACGCCGAGATTGAGCGCGCGCGAGAGAGCTTTCCGCTGACCTACTTGCCGGAGGAAGCGGAGGCTTTGTTCAAGGAAGCGCTCGGCAGCTATACGGCCGGCTGCTTCAATGCCTTCGGCAGCATGAGCCGGCGCACCGCGCAATCCCTGTTCCATGAACTCGGCGACCACGGCAAGCTCGAGCTGTTCGACACACTGCAGGAAATCCGCTCGCTCGCCGAACTCGATGACGACACGTTTTCGGAAATTCGCGCCGTGCTGTTCGGCAGCGACAGCGATCCCTGGCCGAACCAGCCGAATCTCAATGTGGAGCAGGCCGGCATACTGCTCGAGGTGATGCGCGACCTGCTATATCAAACCTTCGTGCGCAAGGCCCGGCTGCTGCAGGCGATGACCTTCCGAAAATTCGTCGCGCCGTCGAAACCGGAGAGCGCGCCGGCCGTACAGCGCGCGCATCCTTAAGCCACGAACACCCGCGCGTTACGGAACAAGCGCGTCCAGCCGCCGTCCTCCTGCCATCCCTTCGGCAGCCAGGAATTCTGCACGCTGCGATACACGCGCTCCGGGTGCGGCATGAGCGAAGTGACCCGGCCGTCGGCGCTGCACAGCCCCGCAAGGCCCCAGGCCGAGCCGTTCGGATTGTAGGGATAGCGCTCGGTCGGCTGCCCGCGCGTGTCGACGTACTGCAGGGCCAGCGAGCCGCGCGCCTGCAATTGCGCGGCATCCATTCCTGCGGAAAACTCCGCCAGGCCTTCGCCGTGCGCGACCGCAATCGGCAATATCGAGCCGAACATGCCGGCGAACAACACCGAGCGGGACTGCGGCACCCTTACCAAGCTCAGGCGCGCCTCGTACTGCTCGGAGCGGTTGCGCACGAAGCGCGGCCAGCCATCCGCTCCTGGAATCAGTTCTTGCAGGGCCGACAGCATCTGGCAGCCGTTGCAGATTCCGAGCGTGAAGGTCTGCTGGCGCGCGAAGAAGGTTGCGAATTCCTCGCGCGCCCGGCCGTTGAATAGAATGGATTTCGCCCAGCCTTCGCCCGCGCCCAGCACGTCGCCGAACGAGAATCCGCCGCAGGCGACCAGGCCTTGAAAGCGCGCCAGCGGCGTGCGCCCCGAGAGGATGTCGGTCATATGCACGTCATAGGCATCGAATCCGGCGCGCGTGAGCACGGCGGCCATCTCGATCTGGCTGTTGACCCCCTGTTCGCGCAGCACCGCAACCGCGGGACGGTTGCCGCTGCGGATGAAGGCGGCAGCCACATCCTCGGCCGGATCGTAGCTCAACTCGGCGCGCAGGCCCGGATCATCCGCGTCCAGCAGCCGCGCGTGCTCTTGCCGCGCGCACTCCGGATTGTCGCGCAGCTCCTGCATCCTGAACGACACTTCGCTCCAGCGCCGGTGCAGCTCGGCACGCGAGGCGCAGTACAGCGTGCGACCGGACTTGGCGACACTGACGGCGTCACCCGCCTTAGGGAAGCCGACATCGTGCGCGTGCGCGGCCAATCCATGCCGCGCCAAAATCTCGCGCGCCTCCTGCACGCGGCTCGCCGCGATCTGCAGCACGGCGCCGAGCTCCTCGGCGAAACACGCGGCGATCGGCTCAGCGCCCGGGGCGAGCTCGACCTCGAGGCCGCAATGGCTGGCGAAGGCCATTTCCAGCAGCGTCACCAGCATCCCGCCGTCGGAGCGATCGTGATAGGCGAGCACCAGGTCGCGATCCTTCAACTCGCGCATGGCGCCAAAGAAACCGGACAGCAGCTGCGGCGCATCGAGATCGGCGGGAGTGCCTCCCGCCTTGCCGTACACCTGCGCCCAGCAGGATCCTCCCAGGCGATCGCGGCCGCCGCCCAGATCGATCAGCAACAGCCGCGAGGGCTGCGTGAGCTCCAACTGCGGGGTCAGCGTGCGTCGCGCGTCGGCCACCGGTGCGAACGCCGACACGACCAGGGATATCGGCGCGATGACCAGCTTCTCGCCGGCGGCGTCGCGCCAGGCGGTCTTCATGGAGAGCGAGTCCTTGCCCACCGGAATGGTCAGCTCGAGCGAGGTGCACAATTCGCTCACCGCGCGCACGGTCGAATACAGATCCGCGTCCTCGCCCGGCTCGCCGCAAGCGGCCATCCAGTTCGCCGACAAACGCACGTCGCGAAGCTCGCGAATGTCCGCCGCGGCGATATTGGTGAGCGCCTCGCCTACGGCTAAGCGCCCGGATGCGGGCGCATTCAACAGCGCCACCGGGCTGCGCTCACCGAGCGCCATGGCCTCACCATGGTAGCCTTCGTAGTCGCTCAAGCTGACCGCAACATCCGCCACCGGTACTTGCCACGGCCCCACCATCTGGTCGCGGCTGATCAGTCCGCCGACCGTGCGATCGCCAATCGTGATCAAGAATGACTTGTCGGCGATGGTCGGCAGCCGCAGCAGACGCTCCAGCGAATCGCCGATGCTGCCCTCGACCGACAGTGCCGCAGCCGGCTTGAGGGTGGAGCGCACATCACGCACCATCCGCGGCGTCTTGCCCAGCAACACCTCGATGGGCACGTCCACCGGCGTGGTCCGGAGCAGCGGGTCGCGCACGATGAGACGTCCGTCGCCGGTCACCTCGCCGACCACGGCGTACGGGCAACGCTCGCGCTCGCAAACTGCCGCAAAGGCGCTCTCGCTGCCGGGGATGAGCGCCAGTACGTAGCGCTCCTGCGCCTCGTTGCACCAAATCTCCATCGGCGACAGCTCGGATTCGGCACTTGGGATGCTGCGCAGATCGATGCGCCCGCCGCGCCGGCTATGCGCGATCGCCTCCGGCAGCGCATTCGACAGTCCGCCGGCGCCCACATCGTGTATCAACAGAATGGGATTTTCAGCGCCCAGGGCCCAGCAGCGGTCGATGACCTCCTGGGCGCGCCGCTGCATTTCCGGGTTCCCGCGTTGCACCGACGCGAAGTCCAGATCGGATGAGCTCTGCCCGCTGCCCACCGAGGAGGCGGCGCCGCCGCCCAAGCCGATCAGCATCGACGGACCGCCGAGCACCACCAAGGGCGCGCCGGCCACCACATCCTTCTTGTCGACATCGCTGCGCCGGATATTGCCGAGGCCGCCGGCAATCATGATGGGCTTGTGATAACCGCGCACCACGGCGCGGCCGTTTTCCACCGACTCTTGCTCGAAGACTCGAAAATACCCGCAGATGGCCGGGCGGCCGAATTCATTGTTGAATGCCGCCGCGCCCAAGGGACCGGCAGTCATGATGTCCAGCGCCGAGGAAATGCGATCCGGCTTGCCGTTATCCGTCTCCCAAGGCAGCGGCATGCCCGGAATCCTCAGGTTCGACACGCAGAAACCGGTCAGTCCCGCCTTGGGCTTGGCGCCGATACCGGTGGCGCCCTCATCGCGAATCTCGCCCCCTGCGCCGGTCGCGGCTCCCGGGAAGGGCGATATGGCGGTGGGATGATTGTGCGTTTCGACCTTCAGCAGGATATCGACCGCCTCGCGGGTGCCGCCATAGCGCAACGTCGCCGGGTCCGGAAAGAATCTCGAAGCCACGCTACCCTCGATCACCGCGGCGTTGTCGCGATAGGCTGAGAGCACCCCGGCCGGGTTGCGCGCATGAGTGGCGCGGATCAGCGCGAACATCGACAGTGGCATCTTCGCGCCGTCGATGCGGAACTCGGCGTTGAAGATCTTGTGGCGGCAGTGCTCCGAATTCGCCTGCGCGAACATCATCAGCTCCACGTCGGTCGGATCCCGCTTAAGCTCGCCGAAGGCCGCGAGCAGGTAATCGATTTCCTCGCCCGACAGCGCAAGGCCCCATTGCGCGTTGGCCTGCGCCAGCGCCGCGTGGCCGTTCGGCTGCAGGCGAACCACGCGCAGCGGCCGCGCCGCGGCCGCATGAAACATTCCGCTCGGCTCGACATCGATCCAAAACGATTCGGTCATTCGATCGTGCAGATGGGCCGCCGCGCGGGTTAAGGACGCGGCGTCGAGCCGCCCTGCCGCCTCGAGGTAGTACACGGTGCCTCGCTCCAGGCGGCGCACGCCGCCCAGCCCGCAGACATGCGCGATATCGGTGGCCTTGCTCGACCAGGGCGAGACCGTGCCGGTGCGCGGCGTGACGATGAGCTTGCGGCCACTGTCCTCTTGGGCCTCGCAGCGCGGGCCATAGGTCAGCAATTTGCCCAGCAGGGCGAGTTCCTGGGCGCTCAAGGCTTCAGCGCTGTCCACGAAATGGATCCAGCGTGCGCGGATGGCGCGCACGCGCGAATCCGCCGACTGGACCGCCGACAGGAGCTTTTCCAGGCGAAACTGCGAGAGCGCCGGCGCGCCCAGCAAACTAAACATGAATGACGAGCGGCATTGATCTACTTACGGGCGTTGGAGTCCCCGCCCGGAGGGTAGATCGGTACGGGAAACTGGGAAATATTCGAGCCCTCCAGGGCAACGATCTTGGCCTGGCCTTGCTTCTTGACCTCATCGATCCGCAATACCGAGTGCATGGGCAGGTAGGTGCGCTTTACTTCGTGGAACTCGGCCTTTATCTTCTCCTCTGCGGGGTCGACGACGACGGTCGAGCGCTCGCCGAAGACCAGTTCCTCGACCTCGATGAAGCCGAATAGGCTGCCATGGCTCACTTTCCGGGCGTAGATCTCATAGACCTTGCCTTGATTCACAAACAGAACTTTGAAAATGTGACTCGCGGCCATTTAGGAGGCTCCAAGGGTTGATACCATTTCACCATATTATACGGGCACTTAGCGCATCACCTCAGTCCCGTTGGAGGGATTGAATATGGCATTGCGTCTGCGCGTCGTCAGCGAACATGCGAGCCGCCTCGGTCAGCAAGCCACAAAGGTGTTTGGCGTGCATGGCGGTACCATTGGGCGTGGGACTGACAATGAGTGGATTCTACCCGACCCGGACCGTTACCTCTCGGGCAAACACGCCCGAATCGACTTCCGGGCCGGCGCCTACGTCCTGGTAGACACCAGTTCCAACGGCACCTATGTCAACGGCGCGCAGGTGCCGCTCGGCAAATATCATGATTACCTGCTGAAAGACGGCGATTACATTCGCTTCGGCGAATATGAGTTGATGGTCAGCATCGACAAGAGCAACGATTTCCCCCCGGACCAAAGCGCGATTGTCGCCTACGACGGAGAGCCGAACTCCGCGGCCGTCAAGAAATCCACCGCCAATGATCTCGGCGCGGATCTGGACCTGAGCGAATTGCTCGAGCCCAGCGACCAGTTGGCGGTCGATTCAGGATTTCGCGCCCACAACGCCTACGGCCAGACCTATCCGCCGGGAGGCGATCCGGCCGGCGGCCCTGAAAGCTCAGCGGGCGGCACGCCCTGGCACATGCTGACGCGCCCGCTGAAAGTCGAGAGCAGCGCCGCGGCCGGCGCCCCGCGCGCAGCCGGCGGCACATTTTTCGACGCCGATATCGACATCGGCCTGAACGCCTTCTGCCGTGGAGCCGGCATCGACCCGCAGTCCGTGACGCCCGAGGCGCGCGGCGCGGCGCTGCAGCTCGCCGGACAGTTGCTGCGCGAAGCCGTGCTCGGTTTGATGGATTTGAACCAGAATCGCAGCGAGTTTCGCAACCGCTTCCGCATCCCTCCGCTGGCCCCCGAGGTGCCCGAATCGCCGTTGAGTTTTTCGCGCGGGGTCGACGAGGCGCTGGTGCGCCTGCTGACCACCGTGTCGACCCGCGCCGGTTCGGTCGAGGCGATCCGATCGAATTTCCGCGAATTGAAGGCCCAGAATGTCGCGCTGCTTGCCGCGATGCGCGCGGCCTTCGAAGAATTTCTCTCGCGGGTGGACCCCAAGGAGCTGGAGGAGCGTTTCGAGCGCGCCACCAAGCGCGGTGTATTCGGCGCTCAGAACAAGACCCGCTATTGGGATCTGTACACCGAACTGTTCGCAGGGCTGGTACAGCGCCCGCCGGACGGCTTCCCGCATCTGTTCATCGAGGCCTTCGCAAAAGCCTACGAGGCCAAGGTGCGCGTGCTGGTGCCGCCGCGCAGAAGCGGCATCGGCGCCGATCGCGAGGAGCCTGACGAACCGCCCACCGAAGCGATCGGCGATTTCTAATATGTCTCGTCGATCGAGACTGCCGCCGTGCGGCTGCTAATCGTCGAAGACGATGACATCGTAGCGGATGCCATTGCCCGTGGATTGACCGCGGCCCAATTCTCGGTGCACCGGGTTGCGAACGCGGAGGCGGCGCTCAAGGCCATCGCCGAGGAGGAGTTTGCGCTCGCGGTGGTCGATGTGGGGCTGCCGGGCGCGGATGGCCTGAGCCTGGTGCGCCGGCTGCGCGCCGGGGGCAAGGCCATCCCGACGCTGATCCTTACCGCCCGTTGCACGCTCGCCGACAAGGTCAAGGCCCTGGATCTTGGCGCGGACGATTTTTTGAGCAAGCCGTTTGAAGCGGCCGAGCTTGCGGCTCGCTGCCGCGCGCTGGTGCGGCGCGCGAACGGCGCCGTGGGCGGCATCATCAAGCTCAACCGGATGTCGGTCGATTTGCCCGGCAAGCGGCTGCGCATCGACGATGCCGAGGTCGAGCTGACCGCGCGCGAATGGCTGCTGCTCGAGTGCCTGATCCGGCGCATCGGATTGATCGTCTCCAAGGAGCGGCTGCAGCAGGCGCTCGCCTCCCCGGACCAGGACATCACGGCGAACGCGGTGGAAGTGCATATATCCAGGCTGCGCAACAAGCTCGGCAACGCAGCGGTGATCCGCAGCCTGCGGGGCCTGGGCTATCGCGTCGAAGAATCGAAGTCCGCATGACCTCGTCCATCAGCCGCCAGTTGGTGTTCTGGTTGGCCGTGCCGCTGATGCTGTTGGCGCTGTGCGGCGCGCTGGTCCATTATTTCAACAACATAGCCCCCAACGTGATCAGCAGCGACCGCCGCCTCAAGGAGGCGACCAATGCCTTGATGGCGCATGTGACGATCAAGGACGGCCGCGCAAGCCTCGAGCCCAACTCCGAAGGCAGGCCCGCGCTACCCTCGCCCGATACGGTCAGATACGCGCTGCGCGATTCCCAGGGGCACCTGCTGTTGGGCGATGCGCAACTTCCGAGCGAGCCTCTGACCGGCGCCAGCGCGCAGGTTTTCGCCATGACTCAGATCGACGAGCGCAGCCTGCGGACCCTGACCACGCGCTTCGATACGAAATTTGGCTTGCTCATGCTCACCGTGGCCGATGCGCACGCGCCGAGCGCGTCGGCGGCGCGCTACGGATTCATGAGCACGCTGCTGTGGGACTTCGTGCAGCTCGACATTACGCTGGTGCTGGTCTGGGTGGGGATTCAGCTCGGCTTGCGCCCGACCAAGAGGCTGCGCGACGAGATCGCCGAGCGCTCGCCGCTGGACTTGCGGCCCATCGCCGAATCCTCGGTGCCGCGCGAACTCGCGCCGATCGCCGTCACGCTGAATCGGCTGTTCCTGATGTTGCGCACCTCGGTGCAGTCGCAGCAGCAATTCATCGCCAACACCGCGCATCAATTACGCACGCCGATCACCGGGATGCAGGCGCAGCTCGACTTGCTGGCGGCGGAACCGGCGGCCGAGCCCATCAAGCATCGGCTGCTCACGCTGCAGGAAGGGATCCGCCAGTTGGCGCACTCCGCCAACCAACTGCTGACCCTGGCGCGGGCGGATCCGGCGATCAACATCGCCGCCAGAAAGCAGCGCGTCGACTTGAGCGTGACGGTGGGGGAAGTAGCGGCCCGGTTCTTCGATCGCGCGCTCAAAGCCAATATCGATCTTGGCGTGGATGTGAAGCCGGTCACGGTTATTGCCGACCCCTCCCTGCTCGATGACCTGTTGAGCAACCTGGTGGATAACGCGTTGAAATACACGCCGTCGGGAGGCAGCGTTACCGTCAGCGCCGGCGAACTCAATGGCCGCCCCTACCTCGCCGTGGACGACACCGGCCCCGGAATCCCCGAGGCGGAGCGCCAGCACGTGCGCCAGCGCTTCTATCGGCTGCCGAATTCGCCGGGGCACGGCAGCGGCCTGGGGTTGGCGATCGTCGAGGAGATCGCCCAGCTGTATGAGGCGACGCTGAGCATCGGCCCGGGACATGGCAACCGCGGCACCCGCATGCAACTGCAGTTTCCGTGAACCCGGTCGCATTCTTGAGCGAGCTGCGTCGGCCGTCAGTTTCGAGCAAGTTTACATCCTTAAGATGCCGTTCCATGAGTGGACGACCATCAATCCGGCGCAGCAACTCGGGCTTCACGATGACCGAGCTCGTGGTGGTCATGATGATCGTCGCCATTCTCGCTGCCATCGCCATTCCGTCATATAAGTATGTGACCACGGCCAATCGCATGTCGTCCGAAGTCAACAGCCTGCTCGGCGACATGCAATTCGCGCGCAGCGAGGCCATCAAAGAGGGCATGCCCGTGACGGTATGCATCGCCAATGCCGGCGGCACCGGGTGCCTGGGCGCAGGAACGATCGCCTGGCAAAACGGCTGGATCGTGTTCCTGGACTCGAATGCCGATAAGCAAGTGCAAGTCGGTGAAGCGGTGCTGCGCTGGACGCCCGCCTTCACCAGCACCGACACCTTCATCGCCCAGGCGCCCTCCTTCTGGGCCATCACCTTCAATCGATCGGGCTACGCGCCCACGGGTTTGCCGTTGACGACGACGGTGCAATTGCATGATTCGACCAACCACTCGGCCTGGACACGCTGCCTTGCCGTGACCCCCATCGGCTCGCCGACGACGGAAAAATACGGGGTGGGTACGCCGGTATGCAACTGAACACCTACATGCGCATGAACGCCCGCGGATTCAGCCTGGTCGAGGTCATGGTGGCGCTGGTGGTATGCTCCATCGGCCTGTTGGGCCTGGCGAAACTGGAGTCGCTTGCCCTCTCCAGCACCGGCGTCGCGAGCGGAAGAGCGCTCGCTTCACTCGAAGCGTCGAGCCTCGCCGCCGCCATGCATGCCAACCCCGGCTACTGGGCGGCGGGATTTGCGCCCGCCACCACCACCGTAAGCGCGGCCAACAATTTCTCCGCGGCGGCGCCCTGCCTGACTGCCGGGGCCGGCTCATGCATACCGAGCGCCATGGCGGCCTATGACCTGCAGCAATGGGCGATCGCACTGCAGGCATTGTTGCCCGGGTATTACGCCACCATTACCTGCTCCACGGCCGCTTTTCCGGTGACCTGCACCATCCAGATTCAATGGGTGGAAAATGCCGTCGCCGCCAATGCGCAGCAGACCAACATGGCCGGGATACAGCTTCCGACCTACGTTCTGTACGTGCAGCCATGAGCAAACGATCCGCTCACCGCGGCTTCACCCTGATCGAGCTGCTGGTCGCTCTGCTGATCGGCCTGTTCCTGATCGCCGGGCTGCTGACCTTGGTACAGGCCATGCGCCGCACCTTCACCATGCAAACCGGCTTGTCGCAGTTGCAGGACAACGAGCGCATGACTACCACGCTGATGACCGACGTCATCCAGTCGACCGGCTACTTCCCGAATCCCTTGGTGAACTCGGCCACGACCGAGTTCCCGGTCACCGGCTCATTCACCACCGCAGGACAGGCTTTGGTCGGCAGCGGTGCCTATGCCGCGGTTCCGCCGGGCGACAGCATTACCGTGCGCTACGCGACTGCGGGAGGCGACAACGTCATCAATTGCGCCGGCGGCACCAGCGCGGTCGCCGCAACCTTTACCAACACCTTCAGCGTCGATGCGTTCGGCAATTTGAACTGCGCGCTCAGCGTCAATGTCTCCGGCACTATCACCAACTCGACCATTCAGCTGATCAGCGGCCAGGTGGTCAACGGCCTCGTGGTCAGCGGGGTCACGGACCTGCAGGTGTATTACGGCGTGCAAACCAATGCCGCGGCTCCCGTCGGTTCAGTGGACACCTACTTGGACGCCAACGGCGTCACCGCCGGCAACTACTGGGGCAACGTCATCTCCGTCAAGCTCACATTGACCTACGTCAATCCCTTGTCGGGCCTACCGGGACAGGTCGCGACCACCGTGCCCTTCACGCGCGTGGTCGACGTAATGCAGAAGACAGGGGTCACGACATGATTGTTCAGTCAAAACTTGGGCGTTCGCCCCAGCGCGGCATGGTGTTGATCACCGCGCTGCTGTTGTTGATCGTCGTGACCATCCTGGCGGTCGGCATGTTTCGCAGCTTCGGGCTCGACGAGAAGATCGCCGGCAACACGCGCGAGAAGCAGCGCGCGCTGAATGCCGCAGAAACCGCCGAGCAGTACGCGGAGTACTGGTTGGCCAATGGCACCAACAACAGCACCATCACCTGCACCGGCCCGGCGACTGCCAATCCTGCTGCGGCCAACCCGATCGGGCAGATTTGCTCGAACACGCTGCCGACGGTGGTGCCGAACGTGGCCCAGGTGCCGTGGCTGGTCGGTGGCGTGGGCGCGAATGTCGCGGTCACCTACACGCCCGCGACGCCGACGGCGATGAACGTTACCGGCGTCAACGGCGGTGCGGGCAATTACTACCTCGCGCCGGCCTATTACATCTCCTATCTCGGCATCTCCGCCAACGGCCTGCAAACCTTCTATCAGATCGATGCGGTGGGTTACGGCGGAAGCCCGGACACAGCCGCAGTGGTGGAGAGCACTTACGTGCTGCAGCAGAGCACCAAATGTTTGTCTTGCTCAGAGTAAATGCTCGAGGACTATTAGTTATGAATACCAAACTGATTATCAACACCAAACTGATCGCGGCCGCCTTGATACTGGCGCTGGCCGGCTTGGCCCCGACCGCCGCCCGGGCGCAAACGACGCCGTCCTCGTGCAGCAGCACGAATTTGGCGGAGAACTTCACCGGCGCGACCACCAACTGCAACTGGTACATCATCGGCGGAGCCTGCCTCACCGCCGGCAACACGGCATCGGCATCGGCCGGGACCGGCGCCACAGCCGGGCAGCCCCCGGCCTGCGCCACCGACCCGTATTACAACGGAGTGAACTTGGTCGGCGGCGATACCGGAACTCTCCCCGACTCCGTACTGCTGGGCGGCGCGCTGCGATTGACCAACGACACCGATGACGAAAGCGGCGCCATCATATCCAGCAACACCTTCAATTCGCTGGCCAGCACCGGCTTGCAGGTGACCTTCACCACCGAAACCTACGAGGGCGATTCCGGCGGCGCCAACAACGACGGGGCGGACGGCATCAGCTTCTTCCTGCAGGACGCGAGCGTTACAACGGTGACCCTGGGCGACTGGGGCGGCAGCTTGGGATACACCTGTTCGAACCAGAACAACAGCGCGGCCCAGGGCTACGATGGAATGATCGGCGCCTACATTGGATTGGGCATCGACGAATTCGGCAACTTCCTCAATGGCACGACGGTCAGCCAGTCGGGTAGTTCGAGCACGACCTTTTCCTCGGGAGCGGACAATACCTCCAGCGGCTACGGCTATGTGCCGAACCGCATCGGCTTGCGCGGCGCGGGCGCCACGGCCTGGAACTATCTCAGCGGCATCACGCCGGCGACCGCCTCCATACCCAACAACACCTCCACCTACTATCCGACGTCGTTGAACTCGGCGCAGCAGCAGGCGGCGGTCCGGCAGGCCTGCCAGAGCGGCTATGCGTGGGACTACCGGGGCGTCACGAGTTCGACGCAGCCCAATGGCAACATCACCACCAACGGCTTTCCGAATCCTTACAACGCGACTCCGATAACCTCGGTCACCATTCCGAATTATGCGGCCATCCCGAATGCCTATAAGGTGATCACGAACCATTTGATCGCCAACGAGTCGGCGCAGTATCGGGGTTACGGCACCACCTCGACCAGCGGCAACAACTACGGCGTTCCGATCACTTATAACCTGACCATATCGCCGGGCACCTCCTCGTCGGGTTCGTCCGTGCTGCTCATGAGCCTGGCTTACAGCTACAACGGCGGCAACTACCAGCCGGTCATCACCGGTCAGCAGGTCTCCAACGGGATTGCGCCGGCCAGCGTGCGCTTCGGCTTCGCCGGATCCACCGGCGGCGACCGCAACATTCACGAGATCATGTGTTTCCAGGCGCAGCCGCAGAATTCCTCATCGAGCTCTGCCGGCCTCAACCAGAAGCAAACCGCCAAGGTGCAGAGCGGCACGCAGGTTTATTTTGCCTACTACAACTCCAGCAACTGGACCGGGTCTTTGACCTCGCAGTATCTGCAGCCCTCGAGCACCGATGCGACCGAGCTGGTGATCTCCCCGGCCGTGAACTGGGATGCCTCCTGCGTGCTCACCGGCCTCGCGGGTGGCGCGACCTGCGCGCAGACCGGCGCGCCGAATGTCGCCGCGGAAGATCCTGATTCCGGCCGCGTCATCTGGAGCTGGAACGGCTCCGCGGGTATCGCCTTCACCTGGGGCGCGACCGGCGGCACCGCCCTGTCGAGCTCCGAACAAACCAACCTGAATTTCGGCGACAGTCCGGCGGCAGGCTCGGGTTCGACCTCGACCCCGACGAATGCGATGCTGGAATATCTGCGCGGCGTGCGCACCAACGAGCAGACCGCCTTCGGTTACGGCGCGTACACACCCACGGTCAACCCCAGTGGGTTCCGCGCCCGCAGCAGTGTTCTCGGCGACATCGTGGATTCGAGCCCCACCTGGGTGGGCCCGCCCGCGCAGTCCTTCCCGGGCACCTGGACGGACGCCCTGTATTCCAGCGAGACGCTGCCTGAGAACTCGGGCCAGAGTTACGCGACCTTTGAGTCCCTGTATCAGAATCGCATGAACGTGGTGTACGCCGGCGCCAACGACGGCTTCATGCATGGGTTCCGATCGGGATATTTCAACAACGGCACCTACGTCGGCACCACCAACACCAGCGGTGTGTTCGTCGGCACGGATAATGACGGAACCGAAGTTCTGGCGTATATGCCGGGCTACGTCGTGAACAGCATCAACAGCGCCGAAATCAACGGCACCACCAGCCCCAACGTGAGCTTGGATTATGCGAGCCCGCAGTACGCGCACCGCTTTAGTGTCGACGGCACGCCGGGCACCGGGGATCTGTACTACGGCTCGCCTGCGACCTGGCACACCTGGCTGGTCAGCGGCCTGGGAGCCGGCGGCAATGCGATCTTTGCGCTGGACATCACCGACCCGGGGCTTGCAACGACCAGCGGCAACTTCACGCAGGCGAACGCCAGTTCGGGCGTGATCGGCGAATGGAGCAGTTCGACCAATACGACCTACACGACCAACCCCACCACCGGCGTGGTCACGTCCACGGTGACCGGCTACACCTCGACGCTGACCTGTGTCGGTACCAGCGGCGCGAGCTGCGGCGCCAGCCTGGGCAAGACCTTCGGCACGCCGCAAATTCGCCGCTTCCACAACAATCCGGCCCTCGGCGGCCCCTCGACCTCATGGGGTGCCGTGTTCGGCAACGGCGGCGGCAGCTTCAAGGGCGATGCCGGCATCTACGTCATGCTCGCGAACAACAGCGGTCCGCCGACCTTTTACTATCTCAGCACCGGGGTGGGCACGAACTACACCCAGGTGGGCACGTCGGGCACCTATACCAATTCGTCCGGCAACCCCAATGGTATTTACTTCGTGGCGCCCGCGGACCTCGACGGCGATCACATCACGGACTATGTCTACGCCGGTGATTTGCAGGGCAATGTCTGGCGCTTCGACCTAACCAGCAGCAACCCGGCGAACTGGGCGGTGACCAACGCCTCCGGTGTCGCTGCCACGACACTGCCCGGAAAACCGATTTATAGCACCGGCAGCAGCTCGATGCCGATCACCACCCAGGTGGTGGTGGCCTCGGTAGCGGGCAGCCCCAACCCGAAGATCCTGATTGAATTCGGCACCGGCCAGATAACGCCGTTCACCAACAGCTCGTCAGCGACTTACTCCACCAGCCAGCAGTATCTCATCGGGGTCTGGGACTGGAATTTGAGCGCGACCTCGAGTTCTTGGAATAACATTTCGAGCGTGCAATATGCGAGCTTGACGCCCACCGGATCCCCGGCGGCGCCTTCAGTGCCGCTTTCCGGACTCGGCAATCTGCAGCAGCAGACCATCACGGGGAATTACACCACCACGTTCGGTGCCAGCGCCACCAGCGGCAGCGCTGCCTCCGCCGCAGCCAACGACTACTATCGAACCGTCAGCAGCACCAATATTTGCTGGCCGGGCACCACGGGTTGTACGGGCGGTCAAACGACCTCCGCCTATGGCTGGTATCTGCAATTGAGTGCCGGATACCCGAACGCCGGCGATCCCAGCGGGCTGCTCACCAGCAGCAGCACGGGTGCCCCGGAGATCTACGAGCAGGTGATATTCAATCCGACGCTTCAGGACGGCTCGTTCATCGTCAACACCACGATCCCGCCGACCACCTCGTTGGCGCAGTGTTCCTCGACGACGGCAGGCGGCTGGACCATGGCGCTCAATCCGGCGACCGGCGGCGCCTTCTCGCAGTCGTTCTTCGGCGCCTCCAACCACACCTTCCTGAACGTGAATAATCAGGCCATCAGCGGCATCGCGCTGGGCGGCACGGGTAGCGCCGCGGTGGTGACCGGAGGCTCGGCCAATTACACCTTCATGGTGACCCAGACGGTCAATGGCCAGGGCGCGATCGCCCAGATCAATCCGCCCGGCAGCTTTACCGGCAGCCGACTGACCTGGATCCAACGGCGCTAGCTCGAAAGGGCACGCGAATCTAAAGAGGCAAATGTATGAATGCATCTACGCCACGGTGGGACCGATCGCAGGCACGACTCAGCCGGGGTTTCACCCTCATCGAGCTGATGGTGACCATGGTCATTGCTGCGATACTGCTCAGCATTGCCATCCCCGCGTACAACCTGTACGTGCTCAAGTCGCATCGCACCGATGCGAAGAGCGCGCTGGTGGATCTGGCCAGCCTCGAGGAGCGCTACTTCAGCACTCAAAATACCTATACCAGCAATCCGAGCCAGCTTGGCTACACTGCGGGAGCGGTGCCGTTTACCGTCGGCAGCGGCTATTACCAAATCAACAACATTACGGCAACCCTGCCCATCGCGCCGACCTCGCCGACGACGGCGGGAACGCCGGCAACGTATACGATTAGCGCCATTGCGATCGGCACTCAGGTTCAGGATACGGCTTGCGCGACCTTCACCATCACCTCAGGTGGCGTGCAGACCGCCGCCACCAATGGCGGAGTTGCCAACAACGCAGCTTGCTGGTCGCAATAGCGCTAATTCGCGCTGTAGCCGCGGCCTTCGACGCAGGCAACCAAGGCGCGCCGGTAGTCGGATGAATTCTCGCCGCTCTGTCCAGCCTGATCCGCCGCCCACTTCTGACACTCTTGCTTGTCGGTGGACTGCTGCTCCTGGCTCTGGCCGTTCTTCGGGTACATGAAGATCTGCGGCGCGCTGCCGGCCGCCGGCTGAGGATTTTGGCCTTGAGAATATTGGCCGTCATCCGGCATCGCGGCCGCCGGCGCGGCGTCCGGCGCCGCCGCCGAGCCCGATCCGCCCGCATCCGCCACCGGCGGCGGATCAGTGGCTACGTAGCCGCTATAGCCCTGATCCCAGGTGTAATACACATCGTTGGCGTAGTAGTACGGAATTCCGCCATACCAGTAGGTCGCATAGACGGCTGGAAGAATCGGCAGGAACCATGCGAACCCAGGACCGTAGTAGCTTCGCGGCCAGAAGCCGCCGCGCCAGTAGCCGCCGCCCCAGAATGCGCCGGTCGAATAGCCATGACGATAATAGCCGCCCGGATATCCGTAAGCGCCGTGCCCCACATAGGCTGAGCCGTGGAAGCCGCCACCGTAGCTGTGCGCGACCGCTCCGCCGGAGAATCCCGGGCGCGCGGCGTAGTGAGCCGCCGGCGCAAAATGCGCGCCGCCTGAGTAGCCGCTGCTGTGCGGCGCTGCCGCCGCGGAGTGACCGCCCGAGGGGTGGCCGCCGCCGCCGCTGTGCGAAGCGGCCTGCGCCAATGCAGGCGCCACCGCCAGCATCGAGCCGAGCACGCCCGCCGCCAAACGCAAGGAGCCCATATTGATGTTCATGACTTTCTCCGATTCATACACGTAAGACCTATTGTATTCAACGCAGTTCAAGCTGTTCGGTGCACACAACATAATCAATCTTGCACTGCAGCATTTGACCTGATTGCGCGGCCCGCGCCGCTTTGACAATGCTAGGATTGCCCTTAGTCTTCTCGCAAGGTATCGGTTTTGCCCAGGATCCCGCAGCGCTTTGAGTTTCGCATCGCGTTAATCGCCGCGATCGCGTTGCTGATTGCCCAAGTCGGCGCGGTGTCGCATGCGTATTCGCATGTCGCGGCGCTGGGAGCCGCGGGAACCCATCAATCGGCTCTCGGCAGCCACGAGTTTTGCAATGACTGTCTCGGCTTCGCGCCCCTGTTATCGGCCGGAGCCGCTCCCGCCGGCTTGCCGCAAATTGCGCCGCAAGGCCCGGTGGTGGCCGCCCTGGTGGGCGGCACCTCGTTCGTCGACCGCTCTCTGATTCTCGCCTTCCGCTCCCGCGCGCCCCCCGCCTCTCGCTAGCTTTCCGGTGTATTCCGCCGCCTTGCGCGGCAGAGCCTATTGTCTGGCGAGGAGATCCATTCATGTTGAGGTTCAGGCCCATGGGGAGCCTTCGGGCGCTATCCCTGCCCGCACTGCTACTGACCACCCAGTACGCGACAACCGCCGCCGCCGCGGACGATGCCGATGCCGCGCTGTCGCTCGATGCCATTACGGTGACCGCGCAGCGATTGAATGACGCGCGCAACGGCATTCAAACCCAGACCGGTGCATCGACCTATCTGATCGACGCGGCCGCGATCACGGCGGCGCCGGGTGGGGACAATGATCTGCTGAATCAAGTGGTGCTGCAGGCTCCGGACGTCGCGCAGGACTCGTTCGGGCAATTTCACGTTCGCGGCGAACACAACGGCCTGCAGTACCGGCTGAATGGCATCATCCTGCCGGAAGGCATCAGTGTGTTCGGGCAATCGCTGGATCCCCGGCTGATTTCCTCCCTGACGCTGATCACCGGGGCGCTGCCCGCGGAGTATGGGCTGCGAACCGCGGGCATCATCGACTTGAAGACCAAGAGCGGCGTCATCGATCCGGGTGGATCGGTCTCGCTGTACGGCGGCAGCCACGGCACCGTCGAGCCGAGCTTCAACTACGGCGGATCCTCCGGCGCTCTCAACTACTTCGTGTCGGGCGATCTGCTGCGCAACGATCTGGGCATCGAATCTCCGGATGGCAGTTCCAACCCCTTGCATGACCAGACCACGCAGTATCACGGCTTCGCATATCTCGAATACATCCTCGGCGAGCAGGACCGCTTGAGCGCGGTGCTCAGCACCTCGACCGGCGAGTTCCAGATTCCGAACCGTTCCGGCCTGCAGCCGGGCATCAGCAATGCGGACGGCGCACCGCTCGCGGTCGACGGTCAAACCAGTTTCCCGAGTGCGGAGCTGAACGAAAATCAGCGCGAACTCACGCACTTCGCCATAGTGAGCTGGCAGCATTCGCAAGGCGCGCTCGATGTGCAATCGTCCGCCACCGCGCGCTATTCCAGCCTGACCTTCGCTCCCGATCCGCTCGGCGACATTCTCTTCAACGGCATCGCGCAGGATGCCTATAAGCAGAACGTGGCCTACGCCTTTCAATCCGACGCCGCATACAAGCTCAACGACGCGCATACCTTGCGCGGCGGCGTGTTCCTGCAGAGCGATCATTCGATCAGCCAGACCGATTCGGCGGTCATCGCCCTGGATGCCGCCGGCAATCAGCAGAGCGACATCCCCGAATCGATCGTCGACAATGGCTCGAAGACCGAGTGGATCGAGAGCGCCTATCTGCAGGATGAATGGAAGATCATTCGCGCGCTCACCCTCAATTATGGATTGCGCTTCGACAGTTTCACCGCATTCACCAGCGCCCGGCAGCTGAGCCCACGCCTAAACGCAGTCTGGCAGGCCGCGGACGACACCGTGGTTCACGCCGGCTATTCGCGCTACCTGTCGCCGCCGCCGTTCGAATTGGTGGGCAACCGGACAGTGGCGCTGTTCGCCAATACCACCGCCGCCGCGCCGGTCACCGAAGCCGACACGCCGCAGGCCGAGCAGGCGAATTACTACGACATCGGCATGCAGCAGAAGATCTCGCCAAGCATCACCTTGGGGCTGGACACCTACTACAAGCAGTCGCACAACCTGATCGACGAAGGCCAGTTCGGCGCGCCGATCATCCTCACGCCCTTCAATTACGCGCAGGGCAAGCAATACGGCGCTGAATTCACCGCCAACTACACCAGCCACGATTTCTCCGCCTACGGCAATTTTTCCTTGCAGCGCGCCATCGGCAAGAACATCGACTCGGCGCAATTCAACTTCACCCAGTCCGAGCTCGATTACATCGCGGAGCATTACATCGACCTGGACCACGAGCAGAAGATGACCGCCTCGGGCGGCGCCTCCTACCTGTGGCTCGCAACCCGCTTCAGCGCCGACCTCATATTCGGCTCCGGCCTGCGCGCCGATGAGGTGCTGGCGGACGGCAACTCGATTCCGAACGGCGCGCACCTGCCCTACTACACGCAGGTCAATCTCGGCCTCAGTCACATGTTTCATGTCGACGACGCGGGCACCCTTACCGCGCGTATCGACATGATCAACGCCTTCGACAAGGTCTATCAGATTCGCAACGGCACGGGCGTCGGCGTCGGCGCCCCGCAGTACGGGCCGCGCCGGGGTTTGTTCGCCGGCATCTCGAAATCGATATGACCTCAGACCGTGTCGAGCGCCGCGGCTAAGTCCGCGATCAAATCGTCCGCATCCTCGATTCCGACCGAGATGCGTATCAGCGCATCGTTGATGCCGATGCGATCGCGGGTTTGCTTGGACACGCCGGAATGGGTGGTGCTGGCCGGGTGCGAGATCAGAGTCTCGGTGCCGCCCAAGCTCACGGCGAGCTTGATGACCTGCAGCGCATCGAGCAGGCGGAATGCCTCGGCCTCGCCGCCTTTCACCGTGAACCCGAAGGTCGAGCCGGCGCTTTCGCACTGCGTCTTGAATACGGCATGGCGCGGGTCGTGCTGCGCGAGAAACCCGAGATAATTCACGCCCGCGATCTTGGCGTGGCCGCGCAGAAAGCCCGCCACCAGCGCCGCATTGTCGGCCGACTTGTGCATGCGCAGCGACAGCGTCTCCATGGAGCGCATGATCATCCACGCAGTATTTGGGTCGAGCTGAGTGCCCAACGCGCCGCGCAGCTTCTTGATCGGCCCGACCACATCGCGCGCGCCAATCACGCCGCCGGCGACCAGATCGGAGTGGCCGCCCACATACTTGGTCAACGAATACATCACGATGTCGGCGCCGAACCCCAGGGGTCGCTGGAAAACCGGACCCAAAAAAGTGTTGTCGACCGCGACCGGTGGCCGGCCGCCCGCTTGCCGCGCGCCGATTTGCTCGGATATATCGCGCATCAGCTTCAGATCCACCAGGCTGTTGGTTGGATTCGCAGGCGTCTCCACCATGATCAGGCAGACCCGTCCGCCGCGCTCGGCCGCCATCGCGCTGGCGCGCGCCGCGGCGTCGGTGACCGCGGCGCGATCGTAGCCCTCGGTGAATCCGACGGCGCGGACCCCGAACGCAGGGAAGGTTTTTTCGATCAGCGTTTCGGTGCCGCCGTATAAAGGCTGGCTCATCAGGATCACATCGCCCGGCCTGACATAGGTCCATAGCACGGTGGAAATGGCGGACATGCCGCTGGAGAACACCGCCGCCGCCTCGCCCTCCTCCCACAGCGCGAGGCGATCCTCGAGTACCTCGGAATTGGGATTATTGAAGCGCGAATACACCAGTCCGGAGGACTGCCCGACCCCGAGCTCGCGCCGTCCGGAGGTGTAGTCGAAGAAATCCTTGCCGTCCTGCGCGCTCTTGAACACGAAGGTCGAGGTCAGGAATATCGGCGGCTTTAGCGACCCTTCAGACAGGCTGGGATCATAGCCGTATCCCATCATCTGGGTCTCCGGCTTCAGCACGTGCTTGCCGATTTTGCGCTTATGATAAGTATCGTAGCTCACGTTTCCCCCACGAGTGAATTCTATGGGCGCAATATAACCCGGCTGACTTGAGCCGTGGAGGAATGAACCTTTGCTACTCGTGGTAATTGCCGGCGCGGCATTTACCAGCACCTTGCTTGGCGGGCTGCTGGCAATCCGGCTGCGCGACAAGTTGCACCTGATCCTCGGCTTCAGCGCCGGAGCGGTGATCGGCGTTGCGTTTTTCGATTTGCTGCCGGAAGCAATCGAGCTCGGCGCGCGCTACGCGGGCCCGGCAGCCATACTGCGCTGGACGGCGCTTGGTTTCCTGTGCTACCTGGCGCTGGATCGATTCCTGTTGTTCTCCGGCGGCACCGCGGCTCGCGGCGGGGTTTCGGCGGCCATCCTGTGCATGCACAGCCTGCTCGACGGCGTCGCAATCGGTGTCGCGTTCCAAACTTCGCGCGTCGTCGGCATCGTGGTCGCGATCGCCGTGCTGACTCATGATTTCTCGGACGGGGTGAACACCATGAATGTGGTGCTGAAGAGCGGCGCCCGGCCCCAAGCCCTGCGCTGGCTGCTGGCGGATGCCCTGGCGCCCGTCGTAGGAATTGCGTCGACGTTTCTGTTCACGCTGCGCAGCGATGTTTTCGGCGTGGTGCTCGGCGCATTCGCCGGCTTCTTTCTGTACATCGGCGCCAGCGAGTTGATCCCGGAGAGCTACCACGCGCATCCTAAATTCCTCACCACCGCCATGACGCTCGCCGGCGCGGCGGTGCTGTATCTGGCGATCCGGCTAATCGGGTAGCGAAGCGCGTATCGCGGGCCTGCTGGTGGCCGCGCTGCCGGCGGAGGCTAGTATGATGCTGCCGATCGCCAACCACTGGATCAGCGTCAGCCGCTCGCCCAGCAGGCACAGGCCCGCCAGCGCTCCGAGCGCCGGGTCCAGGCTCATCAACACACCGAAGGTGCGCGTCGGCAGCCGCGTCATCGAGAACATCTCCAGGGAATAAGGCAGCGCGCTCGACAGCAGCGCCACTCCAAGGGCCGCCGGCAGCAGCGCGGGCGAAAAAAGCCGCGCGCCGGACTGCGCCACGGCGATCGGCACGATGACCAATGCACCGACGAGCGTACCGAGCGCCACGGTACGCCCGCCGTGCGTGGCGCCCGCCTTCTGCCCGAATACGATGTACAGGGCCCAGCAAAGGCCTGCGGCCAGCGCATACGCCACGCCAAGCGGCGCCAGCGGCGCGGGTTCGTGGCCGAAAGGCAGCAGCGCGATCAAGCCCAGCGCGGCCAGCACGATCCACAGGAAATCGATCGGCCGGCGCGACGCCAGCATCGCAACCGCCAGCGGCCCGGCGAACTCCAATGCAACCGCGATGCCGAGCGGCAGCGTGCGCAGCGACTGATAGAAGAAGAAATTCATCCAGCCCATCGCCAGGCCGTAAACGATGATGACGCGCAGTTCGCGGCGGCTCGGGCGGACTCGCCATGGGCGCCACACGGCGAGCAATATCACTGCCGCCAGCGCGAGCCGCAGCGCCGTGGCGCCGGACGCCCCGACCACCGGGATCAGCTGCTTCGCGATCGTCGCCCCGAGCTGAAAACTCACCATGGCGACGATCAAGACCGCGACCGGCATTGCCTAGGTGCCGGCCTTGTCGTCCCGCACCTTGTCCTCTAGATGCAGATGCTTCATAACGCGATGTAAATTGCGGCGGATCTCGTTCAAGCAGCCGATGTTGACGGCGGTCTTCATCGCCTCCTTCAGCGGCTGCAATGGATAGCCTCCGTAGGCTCCCGCGTCGGGCACATCGTTGGTGACCGAGGATCTGCCCGCCAGCACCACGTTGTCTCCCAGCGTGATATGCGCGGTCACCACCGAACAGCCACCCGTGACGAATTGCCGGCCTATCTTGGTCGAGCCGCCCATCATGAAGCCCGCGGTGAAGAAGCCGTTCTCGCCCAGATCGCAGTTGTGCGCGATGTGGCATAGGTTGTCCAGCTTGGTGCCCGAGCGAATGTAGGTCGATGTCAGCGTCGCCCGATCGACCGCGCAATTGCTGCCGATCTCCACGCCGTCGCCGATCTTTACATTGCCCAGGTGAGAGATCTTGCACGGCCTTCCGTCGAGATCCACGGCGTAGCCGAAGCCGTCGCTGCCGATGGTGGTATGCGGGTGAATTTCGCAATCAATGCCGACTTCGCAGGCGGCGCCGATGAACACGTGTGGATGAATGACCGTCCTGGCGCCGATTATCGCCAGGTTCTCGATCACTGCGTGCGCGCCGATCAGGCAGCCGTCACCGATGCTGGCATGCGCGCCGATGACGCAATAAGGTCCCAGGCTCACGTCCTGGCCGATGTGCGCGTCCGCATGCACCACCGCGGATGGGTGGCGCTCGCCCCATTGGGTGAAGCGCAGCGATTTGGTGTCGAAGTACTTGAGCAGCACGGACATTCCCATCGGCACGCTCTGCACAGCAAAGCAGCAACCTGCGATATCGCTGGCGGCCGCAACCTGTCCGGCCATTTTGGCGGCAAGCACCAGGATCGCAGGTTTTCGAGGCTGTACTATCGCGAGCTGCGCGGCGTCGCTGATGTAGACCAAGCTATCGCAGGCGGCCTCTTCGGGTATATCGCAGTGATTTGCCGCGTTATCCAGGTCGCCCTTGAGGAAGGTGAATACGTCCGAATGCTGAGTTTCGATGGTCCGTGCGGTGAGCATCATGCCATCCTATGTTGTAGTGCCCAGGCGGCGGGTGAGACTATCATGCCGCCGATCGAAACATCGTGACGATCGAGGATGCGACCCAGGAATGCCGGCCGTTGCCGCACGAATCATGCGTATCGAGCGCGGCGACATCCCGCAGGGCACCGTCGCCCTCGCGCGCTACTTGTTGGGCAAGGTGCTGGTAAGGGAATGGAGTAGCGCCAAGGCGGCGGGGCGTATCGTCGAGACCGAGGCCTATTTGACAAATGATCCCGCGTGTCATGCCTTTCGCGGCATGACGCCGCGCAATCGCTCGCTATTCCTGCCCGCCGGCCACGCGTATGTCTATCTTTGTTATGGGACTTCCTTTCTTTTGAATGTTTCCAGCGAGGCGCAGGGAGTCGGCGAAGGCGTGCTGCTGCGCGCTCTTGAGCCTTTGTACGGTACAGAACATATGTGGGCCGGCAAAGGTCGCGGCCAGTTGAACCTGACGCGCGGGCCGGGGCGTCTGACGCAGGCCCTGCAGATCGACCGCCGCTTCGAAGGCATCGATTTATTCGTCCCCGGCCCCCTATGGATCGGCAGCGACGGGCAGCCGGTGGGTCGTATCGGCCGCAGCGCGCGCATTGGAATCACCAAGGCGGCGGAGCTGAAGCTGCGCTACTTCATCCGCGGCAGCCGCTACCTGAGCGGTCCTAAGGCGCTCAATGAATAATCCTCTCGGCGCCTTTCTCGCGCAGCAGCCCTGGGTGATCCTGGACGGCGCGCTGGCCACCGAGCTCGAGCGGCGCGGCGCGGATCTCGCCGACCCGCTATGGTCCGCAAAGTGCCTGATCGAGCAGCCGGATCTCATTCGTGCGGTGCATCTGGAGTACTTCAGGGCGGGCGCCGACGTAGCCACCACCGCGACTTACCAGGCGAGCTTCGAAGCCTTCGCCGCACGCGGGATTGCGCCTGCCGCCGCTGCTCAGTTGATGCGCCGTGCAGTGACACTGGCCACCGAGGCACGCGAGCAGTTCTGGAGCCAGGCGCAGAATCGCACCGGCCGCTTGCGGCCGTTGATTGCGGCGTCCATCGGACCCTACGGCGCCGTGCTGGCGGATGGGTCCGAATACCGCGGCCACTACGCGCTCGGCGAGCGTGAACTGGAGCAGTTTCATCGGGCCCGCTTGCAGGTGTTGGCCGAGTCGGGCGCCGACCTGTTGGCGTGCGAGACGCTGCCTTCGTTACGCGAGGCGCTGGTGCTGGCACGGCTGCTGCGCGAGTTCCCCTCAGCCAGCGCCTGGATCAGCTTCTCCTGCCGTGATGGCCAGCACACCTGCGAGGGACAGAGGATCGCGGACTGCGCAGCGCAATTAAATGACTTCCCGCAAATCGTCGCGCTCGGCGTCAACTGCACGGCGCCGCAGTTCATCGCGCCCTTGCTGCAGCAAATGCGCGGCTGCACCAGCAAGCCGCTGCTCGCCTACCCGAATTCCGGCGAGCTCTACGATGCAGCCACCAAGCGATGGAGCGCGGCTCACGCGGCAACATGCTTCGCGGATGCGGCGCCGGCGTGGTACGCCGCGGGAGCGCGCCTGATCGGCGGATGCTGCCGCACCGGACCCGGCGACATCGCGGCGCTCAGGGCCAGGGCCGGGGCCGGCGCGCCAACCCTCAATGCCCCGTGAAATGCGGCTCGCGCTTCTCGAAAAACGCCCGCACCCCCTCCACGCAATCATGGGTCTCGAGCGACATCTCCTGGGCGCTGCGCTCGGCGCGCAGTTGCTCCTGTAGGGAATTGTCGAAGGCGGAGGCCTGCAAGGCCCGAATTTGCCCGAGCACTGCGATCGGCCCGCTCGCCAAAGTCTGCGCGATCGCGCGCGCGCGCGGCAGCACTTCCGCGGGCGGCACCACCGCATAGGCAAGTCCCCAGTCCAGCGCCGTCTTTGCGTCGATTTTCTCCGCCAGCATCAACGCGGCCAGCGAGCGGCCGCCGCCGACGCGGCGCGCCAGGTTGAACGTGATCCCTGCATCAGGCACCAGGCCGAGACGCGCGAATGAGGGCAGAAAGTAGGCCGTGTCGCTCGCAACGATCAAATCGCTGGCCAGAGCCAGGCTCATGCCGGCGCCCACCGCCGCGCCGTTCACCGCCGCCAGGATCGGATAGCGGAAAGCGCTGAGCCGCAGGATCAACGGATCCATGAAGCGGCGCATTTCGAAGTGCGCTCTCTGCCGCGCCTCCTGGGTGTTCAGATCGATCGAGTGCAGATCCAGACCGCTGCAGAAAACATCGTTGCTGCCGGTGATGATCACGGCGCGCGCGCCGCTGTCCGCCTTTTGAATCTGATCGAGCGCCGTATGGATGGCGCGGATGATGGTGATGTCGATCGCGTTGCTGACCGCGGAGCGCTGTATCGACAGCGTCGCCACTCCAGCCGACACTGTGAAATCTAGGGTATCCATGCCGCCCCCGTTGCGCTTAGTTGCGCATTGACATGTTCTGTCACATCGCCTCTAAATGGCTGCTCGCGTGGCGATCATGCCCCCTTGCAGCCATTGCCGCAACAAGGCGGATCCGGCTCATCTCACGGCGAGGATCAAGTGTCCATCAGCGCTCGATTGGCGGCGTTCCTGGCGCGCCGCGGTTTGCATTATGGTTGGGTGGTCGTCGCGACCACCTTCTTGACCATGCTGGTCACCGCCGCGGCCGTCGGTGCCCCCGGTGTGCTGCTGCTGCCGCTGCAGCGCGAGTTCGGCTGGTCGACCGCCGCGATTTCCTCGGCCCTTGCCACGCGCCTCGTGCTGTTCGGGCTCATGGGTCCGTTTGCCGCGGCATTTATCAACCGCTTCGGCATGCGCAATGTCACGATGTGCGCGTTGGCCCTGATCGGCAGCGGATTCGCCCTGTCGCTGGCAATGAAGCATCTCTGGCAACTGCTGTTGCTGTGGGGGCTGGTTGTCGGGGTGGGCACCGGCCTAACGGCGTTGGTGCTGGCAGCCACCGTCTCATTACGCTGGTTCAGCTCACGGCGCGGGCTCATCGTCGGGCTGCTCACCGCCAGTTCGGCGACCGGACAGCTCGTGTTCCTGCCGCTGCTGGCGTGGGTGGCAACGCGGGCCGGCTGGCGCAGCGCGCTGCTCATCATCTGCGCATTGCTCGCCGCGGCCGCACTGCTGGTGCGCTGTTTCATGCGCGATCACCCCGCCGATCTCGGCTTGCAGCCGTTCGGCGCCGCCCCTTCGACCGTCCCAGTCGCGCCCGCCGGCCCCGCAGCCAGCCCGGCCGAGCCGGCATCGATCGGCGGCGCGGCCCTGAGCGCGCTGCGCGAGGCCTCGCGCAACTCGACCTTCTGGATCCTGTTCGGGACTTTTTTTATTTGCGGTGCCAGCACCAATGGCCTCATTCAAACCCATTTCATTCCGCTGTGCTCCGACATGGGCCTGCCGGAGGTTGCCGCTGCGAGCGTGCTCGCCACCATGGGGGTGTTCGACTTCATCGGCACGGTGGCCTCGGGCTGGCTCTCGGACCGTTACAATCCGGCCCGGCTGCTGTTTTGGTACTACGGACTGCGAGGCCTCTCGCTCATCTACCTGCCGTTCGCCGCCTTCAGTTTCTCGGGGCTCTCACTGTTCGCCTTGTTCTATGGATTGGATTGGATCGCCACCGTGCCGCCGACGGTGAACCTCACGGTGAAAACCTTCGGCCGCGACAAGGCCAATCTGGTGTTCGGCTGGATATTCGCAGCTCATCAGTTGGGTGCGGCAAGCGCGGCGCTTGGCGCCGGCATCTCGCGCACCGTGTTGCAATCCTATCTTCCGGCGTTCTTCGTCTCCGGAGCGCTGTGCATCATAGCGGCCGGGCTCACTCTGCGCCTGGGACCGAATCGCTTGAGCCGCCTCGATGCGCGCGGCGCATAGGCGCGTTGCGCGCCAGACTGCAATGCAGCAAACTGCGGCGCCATCGAGTCGCAACGATGTCGGTCGCAACCCTTTAGCTTCGGGAGTTCCATGATGTCGAATACGCTTGGGCGCGCCGCCGCGATGCTGCTGGCTGGCGCCGGATTTTGCGCAACGTGGCTCGGGCTGCCTGCGGCCGCAGGCGAACCGCTCGCCAGCGAGATGCCGGCAAGCTTCATTGCGCGCGTGGATACGTTCGATTACAGCCTGCGCCAGGTGATGATCCCGATGCGCGATGGAGTGCAGCTCAACACGGTGATTCTCATCCCGCACGGCGCGCACCGCGCTCCCATCCTGCTGTCGCGCACGCCCTACGGCGCCACCGACCGCATCGGCAAACTCGGCACTGCGCACCTGGGGGCGCTCCTCGACAGCGGTGACGTGGCCGACGATGCAGTGGCCAACGGCGGCTACATTCGCGTGGTGCAGGACGTGCGCGGCAAGCACGACTCGCAAGGCGACTACGTCATGAACCGACCCTTGCAGGGGCCGCTGAATTCGACCGGGGTCGATCATTCGACCGACACCTACGACACCATCGATTGGTTGGTGAAGAACATTCCCGAGTCCAACGGCAAGGTCGGCATTCTGGGAATCTCCTACGACGGCTTCACATCGCTGATGGCGCTGGTTCATCCGCATCCCGCGCTGCGCGCCGCGGTTCCCATCAATTCCATGGTCGATGGCTGGAGGGGAGACGATTGGTTTCACAACGGCGCCTTTCGGGAAGACAGCCTGCGCTACATCCATGATCAAGAGGCGACCCGCGGCAGCGACGTCAAGTGGTGGACGGATCACTACGATGACTACGACACGTGGCTGGCCGCAGGGTCCGTGGGCGAAATGGCACGGCTGCACGGTCTGGAGCAAACTGGATTTGCCGGCAAGATCTTGAACCACCCTGCCTACGATGCCTTTTGGCAGGCACAAGCCCTGGACAAGATCTTAGCGAAGCAGGCAGTGACGGTGCCCGTGATGCTGGTGCACAGTTTATGGGACCAAGAGGATATCTACGGCAACATCGCGGTGTACAAGGCGATCAAGCCTCTGGACAGCGATAACTCCAAGGTATTCTTGGTGCTGGGACCCTGGTTCCATCACCAAGAGCGGCTCGACGGCAGCGCCGTGGGCAGCATCAAGTTCGGCAGCGATACGGCGCAGTACTTTCGACTGCACCTGCTGCGGCCCTTTCTGGATCATTTCCTCAAGGATGAGGCACCGCCGCTGGAGATTGCGCCGGTCAACGCATTCGAGACCGGAACCAACCGCTGGCTGGCACTGCCATCATGGCCCAGCGGCTGCGCGAGCGGCTGCAGCATCGCCCATCGGCAATTGTATCTGCAGCCGGGCGGCAATCTCAGTTACGCGGCGCCTGCTCCAGCCGCACGCGATGTCGACACCTATGTCGCCGACCCGGCGAAGCCGGTGCCCTACCTGACGCGCCCGATTCACATCGAAGGCGATGCGGGGGAAACAACCTGGCAGACCTGGCTGGTGAGCGATCAGCGCAATGTGGCGGCACGCACGGATGTATTGAGCTTCGCAACCGCGGTGCTGCAAGAGCCGGTGAAGATCAGCGGCGAGCCGATCGCCAACCTGGTTGCCG
>Ga0302311_10001004_pt1 | contig 33875 bp, 30 predicted proteins | sample III_Palsa_N1_3_FD_200449 | JGI IMG/M metagenome (GOLD analysis project Ga0302311, IMG submission 200449) | Peat permafrost microbial communities from Stordalen Mire near Abisko, Sweden - III_Palsa_N1_3 | ecosystem: Environmental > Terrestrial > Soil > Palsa > Peat permafrost | place: Sweden... | reverse complement strand
ATCAGGGTCGCGCGCCGGGTACGCCGGGCGAGACCAGGACGATCGCCTATCTGATCGCGCGGCTGAAGGCGCTGGGCCTGCAGCCGGCGGCACCGGGCGGCCAGTGGACGCAGACCGTGCCGATGATCCACGACGTCTCGGGCACGCCGTCCCGGCTGACGGTGACGGTCGGCGGCAAGACGCTCTCGCCCGTGCCCGGCACAGACATCGCACCCGGCACGACGCGCGCGTCGTCGCGGGTGTCGATCGCGAACGCCCCGCTCGTCTTCGTCGGCTACGGCGTCTCGGCGCCCGAGCGGGGCTGGGACGATTTCAAGGGCGTCGATCTGCACGGCAAGATTGCGATCTTCCTCGTCAACGATCCCGATTACGCCGCCAAGCCCGGCGAGGACGCGTACGGAAAGTTCGGTGGTGCGGCGATGACCTATTATGGCCGCTGGACCTATAAATATGAGGAAGCGGCGCGGCGCGGCGCGATCGGCGCGCTGATCGTCCATGAGACGGGTGCGGCCGGCTATGGCTGGAACGTCGCGGGCAATGTCGTCGGTGGCACCTATGCGCTGCCCGTCGAGGCGGGCAAGCCGCAACCCGTCGCGGTGCAATCGTGGATCGCGCAGCCGTTTGCCAAAGCGCTGTTTGCGGCGGCTGGGCTCGATCTCGACGCGCTCGAAGTGAAGGCGCGCTCGGCCAGCTTCAAGCCGGTGACGCTCGCAGGTGCGCGCTTCTCGATCGACATGCCGGTCGAGAGCACGGCTATCGAGAGCCACAATGTGCTCGCTAAGATCCCCGGCACGACGCACGCGCAAGAAACGGTGATGTTCGGCGCGCATTGGGACGCCTATGGCATCGGCGCGCCCGATGCGCAGGGTCGCACGATCCGGCCGGGCGCGAACGACGACGGGCTCGGCGTCGCCAGCCTGCTCGCGCTCGCGCGCAGCTACATGGCGGGGCCGGCACCGCAGCGCACGATCGGCTTCGGCTTCTGGACCGCGGAGGAGCGTGGCCTGCTCGGCTCCGAATATTACGCGCAGCACCCCGCCTTCCCAATCGCGACGACGGTCGCCGATCTGACGATCGACATATTGCAGACCGCAGGCCCGTCGCGCGACGTCGTGCTGATCGGCGCGGGGCAGGACAGTCTCGACGGCGATCTAGCGACTGCCGCGGCCGCGCAGGGCCGCGTCGTGACCCCCGACGCCAAGCCCGAGCGCGGGCTCGTCTACCGCGCGGATCATTTCTCGCTCGCCAAGCGCGGCGTGCCGACGGTGCTGCTGATGGGTGCGGGTGGCGGCGTCGATCTTGTCAGCGGTGGCCGCGTCGCGGGCGACAAATGGGTAAGCGACTATACCGCGCACTGCTATCACCAGACCTGCGACCTGTGGTCCGCCGACTGGGACCTGCGCGGTGCCGCCGCCGACGTGAACCTGTTCTACGCGATGGGCGCCAAGCTCGCCGACTCGCGCGAATGGCCGACGTGGAACGCGACGTCCGAGTTCAAGCCGGTGCGCGATCAGAGCGCGGCGGATCGTAGATAATCGCCGACGCCTCTTCACCGTCATCCCGGACTTGATCCGGGATCCATAGACGCGGCGCGTGAGGCCCAGGCGCGACGCCGACGATCGCGCGATCATCCGGCCATCGAGGCAGCGCGTATGGATCCCGACCTCCGTCGGGATGACGGGAAGAGATGATGCGCATAAAATCTGACAGCGCTAGACAACTAGCTTTTCCGCTCCCGATGCGCCAAAGGGCGCGGCAATCGGATGGAGATGGCGCGCATGATCGAGAATCCGGCCCGCGGTGCCGTGCTGCCCGCGACTCGCCTGCTGTTGTTCGGCGCCACCGGCGATCTGGCGCAGCGGATGCTGCTGCCCTCGCTCTTCTCGCTGCATGCTGAGGGGCTTGTATCGCCCGAACTGAAGATCATCGGCACCGCGCGCTCCGAGCTCGACGATGCCGCCTTCCGCAAGGTCGCCGCCGACTCGCTCGACAAATATCTCGCCCCCGATGCGCGCAAGCCCGAGGCGATCCCCGCCTTTCTCGACCGGTTGAGCTATGTTCCGCTCGATGCCTCCAAGCCGGAAAGCTTCACCGCGCTCACCCAGCCGGTCGGCGCCGACCGCGACATGCCGATCGCGATCTATCTGTCGACCGCGCCGTCGCTGTTCGGTTCGACGATCGAGGGCCTGCGCCGCGCGGGGCTGGACGGGCCGAACGTGCGGATCGGGCTTGAGAAGCCGCTCGGCCACGATCTCGAATCGTCCGCGCTGATCAACGACGCCGTCGCCGCCGCCTATCCCGAGCAGCGCACCTTCCGGATCGACCATTATCTCGGCAAGGAGACGGTGCAGAACCTGCTCGCGCTGCGCTTCGCCAACCGGCTGTTCGAGCCACTGTGGAACGCCGAGGGCATCGAGCATGTCCAGATCACCGTGTCCGAGACGGTCGGGCTCGAGGGGCGCGTCTCCTATTACGACGGCGTCGGCGCGCTGCGCGACATGCTGCAGAACCATATGCTGCAGCTACTGGCGCTGGTCGCGATGGAGCCGCCCTCGACCTTCGGCCCGGCGGCGGTGCGCGACGAGAAGGTCAAGGTGCTGCGCTCGCTCCGCCCGATCGATCGCGCGACGGCGGCGACGCATTCGGTCACCGGCCAATATGCCGAGGGCGCGGTCGGCGGCCAGTCGGTGCCCGGCTATATCGACGAGCTCGGCCGGCCGTCGGATACCGAGACCTTCGTCGCGGTGAAGGCGCATGTCGACAATTGGCGCTGGCACGGCGTGCCCTTCTATCTGCGCACCGGCAAGCGCCTGCCCAACCGCCATTCGGAAATCTACATCCAGTTCCGCGAGGTGCCGCACTCGATCTTCGGCGGGCGCGGCGGCGTGCTGCAATCGAACAAGCTCGTCATCCGCCTCCAGCCCGAGGAGAGCATCCGGATGCTGGTGATGGTCAAGGAGCCGGGCCTCGGCCGCGACGGCATCAAGCTGCGCGAGGTGCCGCTCGATCTCTCGCTGACATCGGCGTTCGCGGGCTTCCGCCGGCGGATCGCCTACGAGCGATTGTTGCTGGACTTGATCGAGGGCGACCCCACCTTGTTCGTGCGCCGCGACGAGGTCGAAGCGCAATGGGAATGGATCGATGCGATTCGCGATGGCTGGAAGGCCGCCAATGTGACACCGCGGCCTTATGCTGCGGGTACATGGGGCCCGTCGGCGGCAATCGCTCTGACCGAGCGCGATGGAGTGAGCTGGCATGATTGAAGCCGAATGGTGGGATTACGACGACGCCGACGAACTGGCCGAGGCGGTCGCGGGCGATGTCGCCTTCATCATCGAGAGTGCGATCGACGCGCGTAACGAGTGCCTGCTGGCGCTGCCGGGCGGCAAGTCGCCGATCCCGGTGTTCGAGAAGCTCAAGACCAAGAAATTCCCGTGGAAGCGCGTGACGATCATCCCCGGCGACGATCGGCTGGTCGACGTCACCGATCCGCTGAGCAACGCCAATCTGCTCGCCCGCTACTTCATGCCGCTCGGCGCGCGCGTGGTGCCGCTGACCGCGGGCAAGCTCGGCGTGAAGCAGGCGGGCGAGGCGGCCGACGCGCGGCTCGCGGACCTGAAATGGCCGGTCGATCTGGTCTGGCTCGGCATGGGCGCCAACGGCCACACCGCGTCGATCTTCCACGGACCCGACTATGACGAGGCGCTGTCGTCGACCAGGAAGGCGATCGGCCTCACACCTGAACCGCTGCCGCCCGAGGCGCCCGTCGCGCGCGTCACGCTGACGCGTTCGGCGATCCTGTCGGCGCGCGCGATCCTGGTCACGATCGACGGCGACGAGAAGAAGCGCGTGCTCGAGGAAGCGATCGAGCAGGGCGACAGGTCGGATTGGCCGATCGGCCGCGTGCTCGCCGATGCCGAGCAGGCGATCGACATCCATTGGCGCAAGGCGTGACGCAGACGGCGCGCTCCCCCTCTGTGCTCCGGCGAAGGCCGGAGTGCGGGGTGGCGGGCGCCGCGCCTGCCATGCAACGCTCCGGCCTGCGCCGGAGCACAGAGGCACTATGACCCACCTCCATCCCGCCGTCCAAGCCGTCACCGCGCGCATCGTCGAGCGGTCGCGGCCGACGCGGAACCGCTATATCGATCTGATCGCCGCGCAGCGCGACGCGGGCGTCGATCGCTCGCGCATGGGGTGCGGCAATCTCGCGCACGGCTTCGCGGCGGCGGGCGAGGACAAGCCCGTGATCCGCGCGGGCGGCGCGATGAACATCGGCATCGTCACCGCCTACAACGACATGCTGTCGGCGCATCAACCCTACTATCGCTACCCCGAGCAGATGAAGATATTCGCCCGCGAGGTCGGCGCCACCGCGCAGGTCGCGGGCGGCGTACCCGCGATGTGCGACGGCGTGACGCAAGGGCTGCCGGGGATGGACCTCTCGCTGTTCAGCCGCGACGTGATCGCGATGTCGACCGCGATCGGGCTCAGCCACGGTATGTTCGAGGGCACCGCGATGCTCGGCATCTGCGACAAGATCGTGCCCGGGCTGCTGATCGGCGCGCTGCGTTTCGGGCATCTGCCCGCGGTGCTGATTCCGGCGGGGCCGATGCCCACCGGGCTCGCCAACAAGGAAAAGCAGCGCATCCGCCAGCTCTATGCCGAGGGCAAGGTCGGCCGCGAGGAACTGCTCGAGAGCGAGAGCGCCTCCTATCATGGTGCGGGCACCTGCACCTTCTACGGCACCGCCAATTCCAACCAGATGATGATGGAGATGATGGGGCTGCACGTCCCCAACGCCGCCTTCGTCAATCCGGGCACCAGGCTGCGCCAAGAACTCACGCGCGCTGCGGTCCACCGCCTGTCGGCGATCGGCTGGGACGGCGACGACTACCGCCCGCTCGGGCTGGTCGTCGACGAGAAGGCGATCGTCAACGCCGCGATCGGTCTGCTCGCGACCGGCGGCTCGACCAACCATGCGATCCATCTGCCCGCGATCGCGCGCGCGGCGGGGATCATCATGGATTGGGAGGATCTCGATCGGCTGTCGGCGGTGGTCCCGCTGGTCGCGCGCGTCTATCCCAACGGCGCGGGCGACGTGAACCATTTCCAGGCGGCGGGCGGCCTCGCCTATGTCATCTCGACGCTGCTCGATCACGGGCTGCTGCACCCCGACATCCTGACGATCGCGCAGGAAGGTTTCGCCGCCTACACGCGCGATCCGAAGCTGTCGGGCGATACGCTCGTCTGGGAGCCGGCACCCGCCGCCTCGCTCGACGCGGCGATGTTGCGCCCCGCGGGGCAGCCCTTTCAGGCCGATGGCGGGATGCGGCTGGTCGAGGGCAATCTCGGCCGCGCGATCTTCAAGACCAGCGCGGTCGATCCCGATCGGCGCACCGTCGAGGCACCGGCGCGCGTCTTCACCGATCAGGACGACGTGCTCGCCGCGTTCAAGGCGGGCGAGCTCGAGCGCGACGTGATCGTCGTCGTCCGCTTCCAGGGCCCGCGCGCGACGGGCATGCCCGAGCTGCACAAGCTGACGACGCCGCTCGCGGTGCTGCAGGATCGCGGCTTCCGCGTCGCGCTGGTCACCGACGGGCGGATGTCGGGCGCATCGGGCAAGGTGCCCGCCGCGATCCACGTCTCGCCCGAGGCGCTCGGCGGCGGGCCGCTGGCGAGGCTGCAGGACGGCGACATGGTGCGGCTGTCGGCGGAGGAAGGCTCGCTCGAGGCGCTGGTCGACGCCGACGAATGGGCGGCACGCGATTATGCCGTGCCGCCACCGCAGCCGCTCGGGACGGGGCGCGAACTGTTCGCCTTCATGCGCCACGGCGCCGACGAGGCCGAAAAGGGCGGATCGGCGATGCTGGCAGCGATGGACGCGATCGTCTGACTCCGACCGCCCCGTGCTCGGGCGCAGGCCGGAGCGCAGCGTAGCGCGCGCAACGCCCGCTTCCCGGCGTTCCGGCCTGCGCCGGAGCACAGCGGTATATGAGCGAGGTGTAATGACCTTGGCGTCGCTTATGCGCTAAGGGTCGGTGATGAACGCACACACGCACGACCATGACCATGGCCACGACGATCACGGCCATGGCCATTCGCACGGGCACGGCCATTCTCACGGCCACAGCCACGGCCCGGGCGGCCACCACGATCATGCCGCGGGCGCCAGCAGCGGCCGGATCGCGATCGCGCTCGGGCTCAACCTGTCGATTTTGGGCGCCGAGCTCGCCGGCGCGTGGTTCTTCGGCAGTCTCGCGCTGCTGTCCGATGCCGCGCACATGTTCACCGATGCCGCCGCACTCGGCATAGCGCTCGCAGCACTCGCCATCGCCAAGCGCCCCGCGGACGACAAGCGCAGCTTCGGCTATCGCCGCTTCGAGATATTGGCCGCCGCGTTCAACGCGGTCGCCTTGTTCATCGTCGCGGGTTTCGTGCTCGTCGAGGGCATCCGCCGCTTCTTCGATCCGGTGCCCGTCGTCTCCGGCGGTATGATCGCGGTGGCAACGCTCGGGCTGGTCGCCAACATCGCCGCGATGGCGGTGCTGTCCGGCGGGCGCGGCGATTCGATGACGGTGCGCGGCGCCTATATCGAGGTGATGGCCGATGCGCTCGGCTCGCTCGCTGTGATCATCGGCGCGGTCGCGATCCGGCTGACCGGCTTCCAGTGGATCGATCCGGTGATCGGCATGGCGATCGCCTTGTGGGTGCTGCCGCGGACGTGGAGCCTGTTGCGCGACACCACGCAGATCCTGCTCGAAGGCGTACCCGCGCGGCTGTCGCTGTCCGAAGTGCGCGGCGCGATCGCGGTCGCCGACGGGGTATGCGGCGTCCACGATCTCCATCTGTGGTCGCTCGCGGGCGACGATGCGTCGCTTACCGCGCATGTCGAACTGTCCGACGGGACCGAACCCGAAAGCGTGCGCGTCGCGCTGATCAGGATGCTCGACCAGCGCTTTGCGGTGCGCCACGTCACGCTCCAGCTCGAACAGGGACCGTGCTGCGAGAACGGGCAGCTCCACCCGTGAGCAAGGCGTACAAGATACTCACCGCCGGCCAATGGGCCGCGTGGCGTGGCCGCGGCGAGTTTTCAGGCGCGCCGATCGATCTCGACGACGGCTACATCCATCTCTCGACCGCCGAACAGGTCGAGGAGACCGCCGCCAAGCATTTCGCGGGGTTGAGCGATCTCGTGCTCGCCGAGGTCGATCTCGATCTGCTCGGCGACAGCGTGCATTGGGAGGAGTCGCGCGGCGGCCAGCTCTTTCCGCACGTCTACGGGACGATTCCGATCGCTGCGGTGACGGACGCAAGGCCGATTCCGGAGGATTGAGCTACACCCACCCCGTTCGTCCTGAGTAGGGACTGAGCGCAGGCGAAGGCCCGTATCGAAGGACTGACCCGTCAGACCACCCATCCTTCGATACGCCATTTCGACAAGCTCAATGGCTACTCAGGACGAACGGGGAAGGGATTCTACGCCGCCTCGCCCCGCTCCTCGTCGCCCAGCCGTACCCGCTCCGCCTGCGAGATCGCGTCCGCCGCGCGCAACGCCGCGAGGATGCGCATCAGGTGGCCGACATCGTGGACCTCGAGATCGACCACGAAGGTGTGGAAGCTGCCGTCGCGGTGAACGAGCCGCAGGTTGAGGATGTTGGCGGCGTGCGCGCCCAGGATGCCCGCCATCGCGCCCAGCGCACCCGGCTCGTTGCGCAGGATCACCGACAGCCGTGCCGATCCGCCATCGGACTTGTCGCCCCAGGCGAGATCGACCCAGTCGGCATCCTCGGGCCCGCTCGCCAGCGTCTCGCAGTCGATCGCATGGACCTCGACGGGCGTATCGGGGCGGCGCAGGCCGACGATGCGGTCGCCGGGCACCGGATGGCAGCATTCGGCGAGCTGGAAGGCGACGCCGGGCGTCAGGCCGCGGATCGAGACCGCGTCGCGGTGCGGTACCGGCCGCGTGCTCGCCGCCGCCTCGACGCCGGGCATCAGCGCCTCGGCGACCGCGGTGTCGTCGATCGTGCGGCGCGCGATCGCCTCCATCATCGCATTCTCGTCGGCGAGGTGGAGCCGCCGCAGTGCATCCGCCACCGCATTGGGGGCAAGCGGCGCGGGCAGTCGCGACACGATCTCGTCATAGAATTTGCGCCCCAGCGCGATCGTCTCCTCGCGCTCCTTGTTACGCACGAAGCGGCGCAGCTGCGCGCGCGCCTTGCCCGTGACGACGAAGTTGAGCCATTCGGGCTGCGGGTGCTGCGCGGCCGATTTGAGGACCTGGACCTGGTCGCCGTTCTGGATCGGCGTGCGCAGCGGCACCAGCCGCCCGTTGACCTTGGCACCGACCGCCTGGTTGCCGAGATCGGTGTGCAGCGCATAGGCGAAGTCGATCGGCGTTGAGCCCTTGGGCAGCTGGATCAGCTCGCCATTGGGCGTGAAGGCGAAGATCCGATCCTGGTACATCGCCATTCGCGTATGCTCGAGCAGCTCCTCGGGGCTCTCGGCATGGTCGAGGATCTCGACGAGGTCGCGGATCCAGCTGACCTTGGTGCCGCCGACGTCGGCGGCGGTGCCCTGCTTGTAGGCCCAGTGCGCGGCATAGCCATATTCGGCCTGCGCGTGCATCGCCTCGGAGCGGATCTGCACCTCGATCCGCACCTTCTCGTTGTGGATCACCGAGGTGTGCAGCGATCGGTAGCCGTTGCGCTTGGGGGTCGAGATATAATCCTTGAAGCGCCCCGGCACCATCGGCCAGCGCTCGTGGATCAGGCCGAGCGCCCGGTAGCACTGCTCGGTGTCGGCGACGACTACGCGGAACGCCATCACGTCGGAAAGCTGCTCGAAGCTGATGTGGCGCTCGGTCATCTTGCGCCAGATCGAATAGGGATGTTTTTCGCGCCCGCTCACCTCGGCCTGGATGCCGTGGCGGCCGAGCATCAAGGTTAGCCCCGACGCGATCCGCGCGATCCGGTCGCCGCCGCCCTCCTTGAGCTGCTCGAGCCGCTTGGTGATCGATTCATAAGCTTCGGGTTCGAGGTTCTGGAAGGCGAGCGTCTGCATCTCCTTCATGAACTCGTACATGCCGACGCGCTCGGCGAGCGGCGCGTATATCTCCATCGTCTCGCGCGCGATGCGGCGGCGCTTGGCCTCGTTGGGGATGTGGTGAAGCGTCCGCATATTGTGCAGCCGGTCGGCGAGCTTGACCAGCAGCACGCGAATGTCGTCGGACATCGCGAGCAGGAACTTGCGCAGATTTTCCGCGGCGCGCTCGTTCTCGCTCTGCGCCTCGATCTTGGAGAGCTTGGTAACGCCGTCGACCATGCGCGCCACGTTCGGACCGAACAGCCGCTCGATCTCCTCATAGGTGGCGACCGTATCCTCGATCGTGTCGTGGAGAATGGCGGTCGCGATCGTCTCGTCGTCGAGACGGAGATCGGTGAGGATGCCCGCCACCTCGATCGGATGGCTGAAATAGGGATCGCCGCTCGCACGCTTCTGGCTGCCGTGCGCCTGCATCGAGAAGACGTAGGCGCGGTTGATCAGCGCCTCGTCGGCATCGGGATCGTAGCGGCGGACCCGCTCTACGAGTTCATACTGTCTAAGCACCAGGCCATGATGTGGCCTCGTCCCCGCCAGCGCAACCGCACGATTTGGGTTTTTGGTCGAGGCGCCCTATCTATGCAGCAAGGAGAAGGCCTTGGAGGACGAAGACACGATCCGACGCGTCCTGACGGGATGCAGTCTGACTGCCGCACTGGAGGTGGTCGGCGAACGCTGGTCGTTTTTGATCCTGCGCGGCGCATTCAACGGCCTCGGCCATTTCGAGCAGTTCCAGAGTGCGCTCGGCATCGCGCGCAACATCCTGGCGAACCGGCTGTCGCGGCTGGTCGGCCATGGAATCATGGAGCGGCTGCCCTGCGCGGACGATCGCCGCAAGGTCGAATATCGGCTTACCGACAAGGGTAAGGCCCTGCTGCCGACGGTCGTTGCATTGCGTCAATGGGGCGAGCGCTGGGCGGCCGTTCCAATGCCCTGCAATACGCGCTTAGTGGACAGGCGCGACGGTCTGCCGATCGGCGAGGTGGCGGTACGCGCCGCCGATGGGCGCAAGCTTGAGATGAACGAGATGCGCTGGATCGTGATCGAGCAGGACGAGATCGATGACCAGCCTGCGAAAGTCCCCGCCGACCGCGCTGCGGCCGGCTGAACCATCAGCGTCTACTCGTAGTCGGGCCCGACATTCTGGTTGCGCGCGGGGGCAGCGGCGGTGAGGCGGAGCGCCTCCGCCGACTGTGCCAGCGAACCCATTTCGTCGACCGCATCGTCCTCGTCGATCCGCACGCGCTGCAGGCCGCCGATCGCCGATTCGGAGAGATTGGCGGGGAGCACGGTCTCGTCGGCGATCTCGCGAAGCGCGACGACGGGATTCTTGTCGCGGTCACGATCGATGGTGAGCTCGGCGCCGCCCGAAATCTGGCGCGCCCGGTGCGCTGCGAGCAGCACGAGATCGAAGCGGTTGGGGACCTTGTCGACACAATCTTCGACGGTTACGCGCGCCATGGAGGCTCCGTATGTTGCAAACGGGAATGTCCGATTAGTGGGCTCGCCTAGCGGACGTGCCTCAATCTGTCAATGAAAGCGGGCGGCTGGCGGCGCATCGCTTGCAATCGCCACGCGCTTGTCGCCAACGGATGCGATGGCGAACGGCAGCATGACAACGGAGGGCAGCGACGCGGTCTCGTTCGATGTCGACGGCAATCGGCTCACGTTGGCATTCGAGGGCGCGGCCCGGCGCGATGCGTTGCTCGCACTGATCGACGGCGCCGAGCGGGAACTGCGGCTGCTCTATTATATCTACAGTGCCGATCGCGTCGGTGTGCAGGTTCGCGACGCGCTGGTGGCGGCGCGGCAACGTGGCGTGTCGGTGGCGCTGCTGATCGACGGCTTCGGCAGCCAGGATACGCCAGCGGATTTCTTCGAGCCGCTGCGTACGGCGGGCGGATCGGTGTGCCGTTTTCTGCCGCGATTCGGGCGGCGCTACCTGTTGCGCAACCATCAGAAGCTCGCGCTGGCGGACGGCGAGCGGGTCCTGGTCGGCGGGTTCAACATCGACGATTCCTATTTCGCCTCGGCGGCGGACGATGGCTGGCGCGATCTCGGCCTGCTCGTCGAGGGGCCCGCGGCGGATCACCTCACCGGCTATTTCGACATGGTGCTCGACTGGGCGCGCGATTCGAGGGCGACGATGCGCACGCTCAACCGCGGGCTGGGCGAGTGGAGCCAAGGCCAGGGGACGCTCCGCTGGCTGTTCGGTGGGCCGACCAAGCGGCTGAGCCCCTGGGCGCGCGCGCTGCGCCGCGACATCGCGACGGGCCGACGGCTTGACATGATCGCGGCCTATTTCGCGCCCAATCCCGGCATGTTGCGGCGGATCAGGCGGCTGGCGCGGCGCGGCACGGTGCGGATCATGACCGCGTCCAGATCAGACAACACGATGACGATCGCGGCCGCGCGCAACTGCTACGTCCGGTTGCTCAGGCGCGGCGCGCGGATCTGGGAATATGCGCCGATGAAGCTGCATACCAAGCTCTTCGTGATCGACGACATCGCCTGTGTCGGCTCGGCCAATTGCGACATGCGCAGCCTCTATATCAATTGCGAGATCATGCTGCGGATCGAGGATGCCGGCGTCGCCGCACGGCTGCGCCGCTATGCCGAGGCCGAGACCGGCGACGCGCGCGAGGCCAGCGAGGCGCTGATCCGTCGCCGCAGCAACGTCTGGACGCGGATCAAATGGGCGATCGCCTATTTCGTCGTCGCCGCGGTCGACTATTCGGTCACGCGCCGCGTCAATTTCGGGCGGATCGGCGCGGAGATCTAATCTTTCCGGAACCACCACAGCTGCGCGGGGGGGACGTTGATCGGCTCGAACGCATGATCGACGCGGTCGAAATAGGGTTCGATGATGTCGCGGACGCTGGGCCGGAACTGATAGACGAGGAACGCGCCGCCGGGCTTGAGCACCGCCTGCGTCGCCTCGGCGATCTCGGAGCCGACGCCGGGCGGCAGCGTCGAGAAAGGCAGGCCCGAAATCGCATAGTCGGCCTGATCGAAGCCGAGATCGGCGATGATCTGGCGAACATCGGCGGCCGAGCCGTTGACGATCTGCAGCCGCGAATCGGTGATCGTGCGCTTGAGATAGTCGCAGAAGTCGGGGTTGGTATCGATCGTCACCAGCGTCGCATCGGGCGCGAGGCGATCAAGGATCGGGCGCGTGAAGGTGCCGACGCCGGGGCCATATTCGACGATCAGCTTGGTGTTCGCCCAATCGACTGGCGCCAGCATACGCTTGATCAGCGTCTTCGACGACGGGATGATCGATCCGACCATCACGGGATGCTTGAGAAAGCCGCGGAAGAACATCGTCAGTGGGCCGGGAGCCCGCTTGCCGCGCTTCATGCTTGCGGCCCTATCCGCCGAAAAACCGGTCATGTCGTCTCCACCCGGGGCATCGCCCATCCGCCAGCGTTGGCAAGCCCACGCGGTGAAGGCAAGCGCTGTTGCGGTCAACGCCCGTATGGGACGGATGGTGCCCGGTCGGCAAGTCGCGGAAAAGGAGATGCTGCGATTTCGTCGTGGGCGCGCTTCGGTCTATCCAAGAAGCTATGACGATCCCTCCTTCCGGCGCTATCGCGGTAATCTTCCTGGCGGGGCGCACCGCCGCCGACGACGCGGGCTATGCCGCGGCAGCGGCGGCAATGGGGGCTGCAGCCGCAACTCGCGACGGCTATCTCGGGATCGATTCGGTACGAGGGGGCGACGGCGTCGGGATCACGATCAGCTGGTGGCGCGACGAGGCCGCCGCGCTGGCGTGGCGAGACGATCCCGATCATGCGCGCATCCGCGATCGGGGCAGGGCGGTCTGGTACGACTGGTATCGCACGATCGTCGCGACGGTGGACCGCGCCTATGAATGGACGCGGCCGGCCGACTAGCCGTCCCGAAAGCCAGACTGCCCCGGCGCGCCGAAGCCGATCGGCTGCAACGCCATCGCATCCTGCTTGAGCGTGGCGGCGATCTTCTCATATTCCTCTTCCATCTCGGGCGTCACCGAGGCGCGCGTCTCCTTGAGCGCGGTCTCGAAATTGGCCATCGAAACGGTCGGCGTGTCGATCGAGGCGCGTAGCGCGTGCAGGCCGGCGCGGCGCGTCAGGTCTTCGAGGTCGGCGCCGGTGAAGCGATCGGTGCGGCGCGCGAGCGAATCCAGATCGACGTCGTCCGCAAGCGGCATCCGCGCGACATGGATGCCGAGGATGCGCCGCCGCCCCGCCTCGTCGGGCACCGCGACGTAGATCAGCTCGTCGAAGCGGCCGGGGCGAAGCAGCGCGGGATCGACAAGGTTGGGGCGGTTGGTCGCGCCGATCACGACCACCGATTGCAGCTCCTCGAGCCCGTCCATCTCGGAGAGGATGGTGTTGACGACGCGCTCGGTCACCGCCGGCTCGCCGCCCATCCCGCCGCCGCGCGCGGGCACGAGCGAATCGAGCTCGTCGATGAAGATCACCGTCGGCGCCACCTGGCGCGCGCGCGCGAACAACCGGGCGATCTGCTGCTCGCTCTCGCCATACCATTTGCTCAGCAGGTCGCTCGACTTGGTGGCGATGAAGTTCGCCTCCGCCTCGCGCGCCACCGCCTTGGCGAGCAGCGTCTTGCCCGTCCCCGGCGGCCCGTAGAGCAGGAAGCCCTTGGCAGGCCGGATGCCCATCCGGCGGAACGCATCGGGGCTTTTCAGCGGCAGTTCGACGCCCTCGCGCAGTTTTTCGCGCGCCGCGTCTAGACCGCCGACGTCGTCCCAGCCGACATTGGGCGCCTGCACCATCACCTCGCGCATCGCCGAAGGCTGGACGCGCTTCAACGCATCGAGGAAATTCTCGCGCGTCACGCACAGTTCGTCGAGCACCTCCGGCGGAATCGTGCGCTCCTCGAGGTTGAGACGCGGCATGATCCCGCGCACCGCCTCGATCGCCGCCTCGCGGCACAGCGCCGCCAGATCGGCGCCGACGAAGCCGTAGGTGGTGCGCGCGAGCTCCTTCAGATCGACCTTGTCGCCGAGCGGCATGCCGCGCGTGTGGATGCCGAGCACCTCGCGCCGCCCGCGCTCGTCGGGGACGCCGATCACGATCTCGCGGTCGAAGCGGCCGGGGCGGCGCAGCGCCTCGTCGAGCGCCTCGGGGCGGTTGGTCGCGGCGATCACGACGACGTTGGCGCGCTTCTCCAGCCCGTCCATCAGCGTCAGCAGCTGCGCGGTCAGCCGCTTCTCGGCCTCGCCGGTGACCTGCCCGCGCTTGGGTGCGATCGAGTCGATCTCGTCGATGAACACGATCGAAGGCGCGGCCTTGGTCGCTTCCTCGAAAATCTCGCGCAGCCGCTTTTCCGATTCGCCGTACGCCGAGCCCATGATCTCGGGGCCGGCGATGTGGAAGAATTCGGCGTCGCTCTCATTGGCGACCGCGCGCGCGAGCCGCGTTTTGCCGGTGCCGGGCGGGCCGTGGAGCAGAACGCCCTTGGGCGGCTCGACGCCGAGCCGCTCGAACAACTCGGGATAGCGCAGCGGCAGCTCGACCATCTCGCGGATCTGGTCGATCGTGTCGCCGAGCCCGCCGAGATCGTCATAGGTGACGTCGGCGCGGCGCGCCTCCTTGGGCTCCTCATATTCGGCGCGCAGCTCGACCTCGGTGTTCTGGTCGATGTGGACGATGCCCTTGGGCGTCGTCGAGACGACGACGAGCCGCACCTCCTGTAGCGAATAGGCCGGGCGGTTGAGCATCTGGCGCAGCTGCGGCGGCAGATCCTCCTGCGTCACGCGCTGCTGCCCCGTGGTCGAGACGACGTCGCCCGCGGTCACCGGCTTGGCCTGGAAGCTGCGCTTGAGCGCCGCGCCCGATCCCTGGAGGCGCAGATTCTGCTGCGCGGGCGCGAACACGACACGCTGTGCGGATTTGCTCTCGGCCTTGCGCACCTCGACGAAATCGCCCGAGCCGACGCCCGCATTGGCGCGTTGCAGTCCATCGAGGCGGAGCAGGTCGAGCCCCTCGTCCTCGGCATAAGGCAACACCGCACGCGCGGGGGTCGAGCGCTTGCCCACGATCTCGACGATGTCGCCCTCGATCACGCCGAGCGCCAGCATCGCGCTACGGGGCAGACGCGCAAGACCGTGGCCGCTGTCGTCGGGCCGCGCATTGGCGACCTGCAGTCTACTGCTGCGCGTATCTAGCGGCACGTCGAGATCAGCCATCTTGCGCTCCTTGGTGGGTGCGAAAGATAGGCAACGCGTCGATCCGACGCGAGGGGCCCGCCGATAAAAAGCCGCGCGGACAAAAAAAGGCCGCCCCGAAGGACGGCCTGAAGTTTTAGGAGAGGATGCCTGAAAGGCCCGTCCCTTCTGATGCGAATCGATTTATTGTGCAAGTGCGAACGAAATTCCCGCGGTTGCAATTTTTGCATTTGCTGTCATAACGCGGGATGCGGCCGGCCGGTAGATGGGCAGCGGCGCCCGACGACTCGATTTATGTGCAGTGCACCATATATAGGGTCGATCGTTTGCTAGGAGACTGTCGGTGCGACGGTTGCCACCACTCACTGCCGTTGAAGCCTTCGTGCAGGTCGCGCGACTGGGTTCGGTCAAGGCGGCCGCCGAGGAACTGGCGCTGTCGTCGCCCGCGCTCAGCCGGCGGGTGCAGGCGATGGAGCGCTTCGTCGGCCGCCCGCTGTTCGCGCGGCGGCATCAGGCGATGCTGCTCAATGGCGAAGGCGAGCAACTGCTCGCACGGATGGCGCCCGCGCTCGACGCGCTGAGCGAAGCGATCGAGCAGGTGACGGGCGAGGCCGACATCATGCGGCTGCGGCTCGGCGTGCTCCCATTGTACGCATCGCGCCAGCTGATCCACCGGCTGCCCAGCCTGCGTGCGCGCCACCCGAATCTGCATATCGATATCGATACCGCCGCGCATGCGATCGCGCGCTTGGGCGAGGGGCTCGATGCCGCGATCGTGCTCGCGCGGGACATCGATCCGCCGCTCTACGGCCGGAGGCTGGGGCGCAACCGCGTGGTGATGATCGGCAGCAGGGCGATGCTCGAAGGCCCCGACGCGCTGCGCCAGCCCGCCGATCTGGCGCGCGCGACGGTGTTGCTCCACCGCGACATGCCCGAGAATTTCACGCTGTGGCGCGAGGCGCTCGACATGCCGACGCTCGAACCGCGCGCGGTCGATTTGTTCGATTCGGGCCAGCTGATGCTCGAATCGGCCGCCGAAGGCCTCGGCGTCGCGATGATGCTCGATTTCCACTATGATGGCGCGAACGATCCGCGGCTGATTAGCCTGTTCGACAACGAGGTCGAAAGCCATCTGAGCTACTGGTTCGTCTGCCGCAAGCCGGCGCTGTCGCGCCGCGCGGTGCGGCTCTTCCACGACTGGCTGGTCGAGGGAATCGAAGAGTAGGGCAGTCGGTAGGATCCTCCCCTGAAAGGGGAGGGGGACCGCCGCCGAAGGCGGTGGTGGAGGGGTGTCCAACCTCGGAGGCCAGTGCCGGCCGGTACGTGGTCTACCCCTCCACCACTCGCTGCGCGAGCGGTCCCCCTCCCCTTCCGGGGGAGGATTCAAGAAATCAGGCGTCGGCCTTGAGCGTTGCTTTGGCGATCTTGCCCGGGCTGCGCGGCGGCTCGCCCTTGGGCAGCGCGTCGACATGCTCCATGCCTTCGATCACTTCGCCCCAGACGGTATACTGGTTGTCGAGGAAGCGCGCGTCGTCGAAGCAGATGAAGAACTGGCTGTTCGCCGAATTGGGCTGCGACGAACGCGCCATCGAGCACACGCCGCGGACGTGCGGCTGCTTGCTGAACTCGGCCTTGAGGTCGGGCTTGGTCGATCCGCCCATCCCGGTGCCCTTGGGATCGCCGCCCTGCGCCATGAAGCCCGGGATCACGCGGTGGAAGATCACGCCGTCGTAAAAGCCTTCGCCGACCAGCTCCTTGATCCGCGCGACATGGCCCGGCGCCAGATCGGGGCGCAGCTTGATGACGACGTCGCCGCCCTTGCCGTCGCCCGCGTCGAGCGTGAGGACGAGCGTGTTTCCGGTATCGGCATCCGCCATGGTGTGTCTCCTTGTTGATTAGTGGGGCCGGCTCTAGGCGGCGCGACCGGGCATCGCCACCCCCTTTGCAGCGGCGACCGCGCCCGATCTAGTGTTGCTCTCGCCAGATGAAAGGGCTGACAGGCCCGGTTTCGACGACTAAGCCGCTCGGCAGGCGACACGAATGCAGGAGGCGGCCCATGAGCGACACCGACCTCGAGGCCCCCGTCGACACCGAGGCGCGCATCGTCGAGCCGAGCCACGACAAGGGCAACCGGCTCAACCGCGACTTCATCGATGCGGTCGTCGACCATGTCGAGGCGGGCGAGGACGAGGCGGCGCGCGCGTTGGTGCGTCCGCTGCACCCCGCCGACATCGCCGATCTGTTCGAGCTGGCGCCGGGCGACGCGCGCGGGCCGCTCGCCGCGGCACTCGCCGAGCTGCTCGACGGCGACGTGCTCGCCGAGATGAACGACTGGGTGCGCGACGCGGCGATGCGCGCGCTCGATCCGGGCCAGGTCGCGACGCTCGCCACCGAGCTCGATACCGACGATGCGGTCGCGATCATCGAGGACATGGACGAGGACGATCGCCGCGCGGTGCTGCGCGCGCTCGATCCCGACGACCGCGCCGCGATCGAGGAGGCGCTCAGCTACCCCGAGGAATCCGCCGGCCGCCTGATGCAGCGCGACCTGATCGCGGTGCCCGAACATTGGCGCGTCGGCGATGTGCTCGACTATCTGCGCCGCAACGAGGATCTGACCACCGACTTCTGGGAAATCTACGTCTGCGATGCCGCGCATCATCCGATCGGCACCTGCAAGCTGAGCTGGCTGCTGCGCACGCCCTCCGACGTCGCGATCGCCGACGTGATGCAGCGCGAACAGACGCTGATCCCGGTCGACATGGACCAGGAGGAGGTCGCGCTCCGCTTCCAGAAATATGCGCTGATCTCGGCGGCGGTGATCGACGGATCGGGCCGGCTGGTGGGCATGATCACGGTCGACGATGTCGTCCACATCATCCAGGAGGAGGCCGGCGAGGACATTCTGGCGCTGTCCGGCGCGGGCGACGGCGACATCAACGAGCCGATCCGCTTTACCGTTCGCACGCGGCTGGTGTGGCTCGTCATCAACCTCGGCACCGCGATGATCGCCGCCGCCGTGGTCGGCCTGTTCGACGACGAGATCGCGCGCTACGCCGTACTCGCCGCGCTGATGGGCATCGTCTCGGGCATGGGCGGCAACGCCGGCACGCAGACGCTGGCCGTCGTGGTGCGCGCGCTCGCGACCAACCAGCTGACGTCGTCAAACTCGGTACGGATGATCTGGCGAGAACTCTCGATCGCGGCGGCCAACGGCGTGCTGCTCGGGCTCTTGATCGGATTCGGATCGTGGCTGCTCTACGGGCGCGGAGATCTCGCCTTCGTGTTTGGCGCGGCTATCCTGATCAACAATCTGATGGCAGGGCTGTCGGGCGTGCTGATCCCGATCGGGCTGCACAAGGCCAAGGTCGATCCGGCGGTGTCGTCCGCGGTGTTCGTGACGATGTGCACCGATTGCATGGGCTTTTTCAGCTTCCTGGGGCTCGCGACGCTGTTCGACCTGCACTAAACCCGCCGGATCGCGCTTGCCGATGGCCGCGGCCTTGCCCATCTGGGCGGGGATGGTGGCTCCGCTTAACATGACCAAGGTCGCGGTCGGCTGTGCCGAGATCGACACGCTGCGCGACCGGCTCGATTCGCGCGCGGAGGGCGGCGCGACGCACATCGTCACGCGATACCGCCCCAAGCGCGAGGCCGAGCTGATCGGCGGTTCGCTCTACTGGATCATCAAGCACCGGCTCGTCGCGCGGCAGGAGATATTGGGATTCGCCGACGACGAGTCCGAAGGGCGTGGGAAGCGCTGCCGCGTGCTGCTGTCGGCGGTGCTGATGCCGGTGCGGGCGCATCCAAAGCGCGCGCACCAGGGCTGGCGCTATCTGGTCGGTGGCGACGCCCCCGCCGATCTCGGCGGCGAGGAGTCGGACGGGATCGCGGCGCTGCCCGGCGCGATGGTCGCCGAACTGTCGGCGCTGGCGCTGATCTGACGCCGTCATCCGGAATGACGAAAGCGACTAGTCCGACGCCATATGCCCGCAATGCACGTCGCCCGATCCGCTGCGACTGATCGCGCAGGTGGCGGGGCCGAGGATCGAAAGGTCGCCCGATCCGGCGAGGCTGCCCTTGGCGGTATGCCGCGCGCCGATCGAGAGATTGCCCGATCCGACCAGATTGGCGACCGCGTCGTCGGCGAGCAGTTGGCCGGCCTTGAGGTCGCCCGATCCGGTCAGCACCGCCTTGGCGCCGACGACGCGGCCCGCCAGATCGAGCGTGCCCGATCCGGTCGAGGTCGCGTTGAGCTGCGTCACCTGGATTCCCGCGACCGACAGCGATCCCGAACCCGACAGCGCCAGCGTCAGCGCCTCGCCCTTGACGCGATCTACGGTGGTGTCGCCCGATCCGGTCACCGCGGCCTGGTCGAGCGAGGGCATGGTGACATCGACGACGAGCTTGCCATGAAAGCCCATCGGCCAGCCGCCCCAGCCGCCGGGCAGCGGCTTGATCACGAGCACCTCCTCATGCTGCTCGACCGAGAGCCGGTCGATCGCCTCCTGCGGCCCGGTCGCGTGGACCGACGAGGATGCGCCGACATGGACATGGACGTCGAACGGCCCCGCGATGCGCAACCGCGAGACGTCGGTGATGCTGTAGCTCTTGGTCGCGGCCTGCGCGGAGGTGGCGACGAGCGGGATCAGCGTGGCGAGCGAAAGCGCGAGAAGGCGAGTCATCTGGGTCTCCGGAGAAGTGAGTGGATCAGCCGCAATCGATCCCGCCAAGGCCGCTCTTGTGGACGGCGCATGTCGGATGGCCATCGATCGTGACGTGCCCCACGCCCGACAGCGAGACATCGACGGGGCCGTCGATATGCGCGCGGACATGGCCGGTGCCCGACAGCGTGACGCGGCCGCTCTTGGCGGCGAGCGCGCGCGCGTCGATCGAGCCGACGCCCGAACCGTCGGCGACGAGCGTGCCAGTGCGGCCGGCGACGACGATCTCGCCCGCGCCGCCCATCGACAATATCGTCCGTTCGGCATCGAGCGAGGCGATCTTGATCGAGCCGGCGCCGCCGACATTGGCACCGAATGCCGGGCCGCTGCCATGGTCGAGCGCGATCGAGCCCGCGCCACCGAGCGCGACGCTGGTCGTGCGCGGCATGGTGATCGTGACGTCGAGGTTGCGGCCGTTGTTGTGGATCGACGGGCCCTGGGTCCAGCCCAGCACGAGTACGCCCTGCCGTACGTCGGCGGTCAGCCGGTCGACCAGCTTCGGATCGCCGTCGGCATGGACCGAGAAGCCGGCGCCGGTGCGGATCGTCACATCGGCCGCGGCGCGCAGATCGACCTGGCTGAAGTCGCGCGCGGGGAACTCGCGGGTGGCGGCCGGGGCGGCGGTGGCGGCGAGCGTCGTCAGCGCGGCGGCGGCGACCAAGGTAAGCGGGATGCGCATCGGGACACCTCTCTACTGTGTTGGTTGCACAATACAGTACGCTCGTGGTGTGACAAGAGGAGGTATTCGCTTTCGTTACGTCATCCCGGCGAAAGCCGGGACCCATGGATGCGGCCCTGCTGATAACCCGCGCAACGTGCGACCGGTGGATGCACCGCCGTCGATGGGTCCCGGCTTTCGCCGGGATGACGATCTAAAAGAAAAAGGCGCGGCGGCCTTTCGACCACCACGCCCCCTTCGCGTCACCTATCGGTAACGATATTATTTCGCGTGCAGCACCGCATGCTCGCGCAGGATGTCGAGGATCTTCTCCTGCGCCTTGGGCTCGTCGGTCTGCTCCATGGCGGCGAGTTCGCGTGCGAGCCGGCTGGTCGCCGCCTCGAAGATCTGCCGCTCGGAATAGCTCTGCTCGGGCTGGTCGTCGGCGCGGAACAGATCGCGGACCACTTCGGCGATCGACACGAGGTCGCCCGAATTGATCTTGGCTTCATATTCCTGCGCGCGGCGCGACCACATCGTGCGCTTGACCTTGGGCTTGCCCTTGAGCGTGGTCAGCGCCTCATCGAGCGTCACCGACGAGGAGAGCTTGCGCATCCCGACCGATTCCGCCTTGTTGGTGGGCACGCGGAGCGTCATCCGCTCCTTCTCGAAACGCAGAACGTAGAGTTCGAGCTTGAGGCCCGCAATCTCCTGACTTTGCAGCTCGATCACGCGGCCCACGCCGTGCTTGGGATAGACGACGTAATCGCCGACGTCGAAGCTCAGCGCCTTCGCAGCCATACAATACCTTTCCGGAAAGTCCGGCCCCGAACCCCGGTCGGTCCACATACGCCCTTGAGCCATGCTGCCGCCGGCAATCCGTTGACCACCCACTAGAATGAGGGGGCGGACTTGCGACCACACAGGATCACGAGCCGCCCCCGACAAGGCAGCTTGTAACATAGTTTTCGCGGTTTGGGTAGCGTTGCGGCGCGGTTAGCCGAAAAGCGTAAGCGCCAGCGGGGCGATCAGTCGCCCTGCCCGGGATCGGCGCTGAAATATTTGTCGTACTTGCCGTCTTCGCCCTTGTGCTCGTCGGCATCGGCGGGCGCCTCGCGCTTGCGCGTGATGTTGGGCCACTGTGCGGAGAAGCTGTTGTTGAGCTCCTGCCACTTTTCGAGCCCGCTCTCGGTGTCGGGCAGGATCGCCTCGGCGGGGCATTCGGGCTCGCACACGCCGCAGTCGATGCACTCGTTGGGGTTGATGACGAGCATGTTCTCGCCCTCGTAGAAGCAATCGACCGGACACACCTCGACGCAATCCATATACTTGCAGCGGATGCAGGCATCGGTGACGACGTAGGTCATGGCGCGGGGTCTCTCTGGAGGCGGAACCGGGTCCTGCTAGTCGGGGGCGGGGGGTGCGTCAACCGCCGGGCGAGGGCGGCCCGGCGCCAACGTCGCCGCCGGGATGACAAAGGGGGGATGTTCAGACCAGATCGGTGTAGCAGCTCTGCGCCTCGGGGGCGGGCCCGCGTCGGCCGGGCAGCGCCTCGACGCGGACGATGCGGACCTCGCCCGAGACGGGGAGCCCGAGCACCGAACCGACGCGGACCTGCGCGGAAGGCTTGCGGATGGCGCGGCCGTCGAGCCGGATATGGCCCTCGCCGACGAGCGCCTGGGCGATGCTTCGCGTCCTGGCGAAGCGGGCGAAGCAGAGGAACTGGTCGATCCGGATCGTGCTGTCAGCCATGCGCACCTTGTTTCTGCGGTGGGGGATGGGGTGGAAGCAATCGGGCGAGCGCACCGAAGGCGTTGCCGGGGCGTGCGGCCCGCGGGGCGTCGACACGATCGGGGCGGCGGCCGCGCCATAGCCAGGCAGCGGCGATCCCTTCGCCTCCCGCCGGTTGCTTGTGGAGCGCGAAGCCGAGCGTGCGCATCAGCCGCGCGACCGCATCGGGCTTGAGCCCGAGCGAGGTCGACAGCGACGGATCGGGGACGAACGGCCGGTGCCCGACGCGCGCGTCGTGTGCCTGCCGTGCCAGCCGCTCGACCAGATCGACGCGCAGCAGCTGGTCGCCGAGTTCGCGAAAGCCCGCGCGCGGGGCGGCGGCGCGGAGCAGGGCATCGGGGCGGTCGAGCATCACCGCGCCGGGGGTCGGCAGCGGCGGCATCGTATTGCCGTGGCGCGCGGCGAGCAGCGCGAGCCGCCAGCGCATCGGCTCGGGCTTGAGCAGTGCGGTGACGAACAGGTCGAGCGTGCCGATCTTGAGCCCGAGCTGGGCTGTGGCGCGGCGCTGGTCGCGCGACAATTCGGGGAGCGCGGCCGTGACCGCCTCGCGCGGAACGATGCCGCCCGCTTCGGCGACGGGGGCGAGCAGCCCGCGCAGCACCGGCGCGGTCGCGGTGTCGCGCGCCGCCGACGAGATCGCGGCGAGCGGTGCCAGATGCCGCGCGATCGATGCCTGCAACCATGCCTCGCACCGCGCCGCGACCTTGGCGCGATCGTCGGCAGAGAGCGGATCGAGCGTGCGGTGGAGCGTCAGCCGCGGCTCGGTGAGCGACCGGCCCTTGCCCAGCCGCGCGACGACATCGCCGCGCCAGAAGATCGCGACCGGGCGCCCGATGTCGGTCGCCAGCGTGAACGCGTCGTCGGGATCGGCGACGAGGGCGGAGGCCCTGCGCGCGAGTTCGACACCCAGACGGCGCTCGGCCGCCGCCATCAGCCGCTTCATGTCGGCATGGCGCGCGGCGACGTCGGCGACGAAGCGGAAGCCGGTGAGATGCCCGATCGGCTCGTCGGCGACACTTACCAGGCCGTCCGCCGCGATCGTGACGGGCAGCATCTCCGCGCCGCGCTTGTCGAGATCGCGCAGCAGCACCGAGGTGCGCCGGTCGACGAAGCGCTGCGTCAGCCGCTCGTGCAGCGCGTCGGAAAGCTTTTCCTCGAGTTCGCGCGTGCGCTCGGCCCAATGCTGTGGCTCGGCGAGCCAGTCGGCGCGGTGCGCGATATAGGCCCAGGTGCGCACCGCCGCGATCCGGCCGGCGATCGTCTCGACGTCGCCCTGCACCGTGTCGAGCCGCTGCAATTCGTCGGCGAACCACGGCGCGGGGATGCGGCGATCGCCCTCGCTCAGATGGCGGAAGATACGGCCGACGAGGCGGCTATGCTGTTCGGCGCCGGTCTTGCGGAAATCGGGCAGACCGCACGCGCCCCACAGGCGGTTCGTCATCGCCTCGCCCCGTGCGCGCGCGAAAATGTCGGGCTCGGCGGCGAGGCGCTTGAGCACCGCGAGATCGATCGCTTCGGGCGCGGCGCGCAGGCCCGGCAGCGTCGGCTTGGCCCCCAGGCTGGCGATCAGCCGCTCGGCATTGCCGAAATCGGGGGTGCCGCAACGCCAGTAGAGATGATCGAGCGGGGCGAAATGATGCCCCTCGATCGCGAACACCTCCTGCTCGTCGAGCGCGGCGCCTGATCCTTCCGAGCTCAGCGTGCCGAAGGTGCCATCGCGCTGATGTCGTCCGGCACGACCCGCGATCTGCGCCATCTCGGCCACGGTCAGCCGGCGCGAGCGCTTGCCGTCGAATTTGCGCAGCGAGGCGAAGGCGACGTGCGCGACGTCCATGTTGAGGCCCATGCCGATCGCGTCGGTGGCGACCAGATAATCGACCTCGCCGGCCTGATACATCTGCACCTGCGCGTTGCGCGTGCGTGGGGAGAGCGCGCCCATCACCACCGCGGCGCCACCGCGCAACCGCCGCAGCATCTCGGCGACCGCGTAGACCTCCTCGGCGGAGAAGGCGACGACCACCGATCGCTTGGGCAGCCGCGACAGCTTCTTCGGGCCGGCATAGCTCAGCGTCGAAAAGCGCGGGCGGCCGATGATCTCGGCGTCGGGAACGAGCGCGCGCAGCATCGGCCGCAGCGTCTCGGAGCCGAGGATCAGCGTCTCCTCGCGGCCGCGTGCGCGCAACAGCCGGTCGGTGAAGACATGGCCGCGCTCTGGGTCCGCCGCGAGCTGCGCCTCGTCGAGCGCGACGAAAGCGAAATCGCGATCGGTCGGCATCGATTCCGCGGTGCAGAGATAATAGCGTGCGTGCGGCGGGAGGATCTTCTCTTCGCCGGTCAGCAGCGCGACCTGCTCCTTGCCCTTGATCGCGACGACGCGGTCATAGACCTCGCGCGCGAGCAGACGGAGCGGGAAGGCCATCAATCCGGAGGAGTGGGCGCACATCCGTTCGATGGCATAGTGGGTCTTGCCCGTGTTCGTGGGGCCCAGCACGGCGACGAGCCGATCCGTGTTTACGGTGCGCATCTAAATCGAAAAGTGGGGTTTTGTGCGCGCGAACGCAAGCGCGATGCGTATGCGCGGGACTCGGTTCGTCGCGATTGGAGAATCGTTGGGCGCGGGCGTAACGATCGCGATTAGCGCGCCCTTAACTTTACCGTCGCATGGTCGTCGTGCGTCGCGGTTCGCGATGCGAGGCCGCAAGGGCAAAGTGAGTTGTACCAGCGCGACGACGACGGGTTCGGCATGGCAGCGGGCGCGGGCGGCGCGTTCGCATGGCCGGCGCATCTCGTGCACGCCGAAGCGACGATCGAGCGGCGCCGGCATGGCCTGTCGCCCCTCGATCTCGTCGTCGATCTCGGCGAGGGTATCGGTTCGGCACGCTGGTGCCGCGGCGTCGCGACGCTGACCGCGATGGTCGCCGCGCTCGTCCATGTCGCACCGAGGTTGCCGAGTTTTCGCGAGGCGCGACCGCACGCCGAACATGCCCCGATCGCTCGCCGGATCGCGGCAGAACGACCCACGCCGCCAGCGGTGATCCCCGTGCGCAACCCAAGCCTGGCGACGCCCGCCCGTGCCCCGGCCGCGGACGGCACGATCCGGCTGACCGGCGCGACCGGCGAGAGTCTCTACACCAGCCTGCGCACCGCGGGCGCCGCACCGTCGGTCGCCGCCGACTATATCCGGGCGATCGCGCCGCGCGTCGACATCGGCGAGATCACGCCCGCCGACCGCTACGACATCGTCGTCGCGCACGGCCCCGGCGCAACCGCCGCGATGCGTGACGGGCGGCTGGTCTACGCCGGCATCGTCCACGATGGCCAGCCGCTCGCCCTGCTGCGCTGGACGCTCGCCGGGCGCGAGCAGTGGCTCGATGCGGCGGGGGCGGGAACGCCCAGCGGCGGCTTTACCGTGCCCGTCGCCGCCGCGCGGCTGTCGTCGGGGTTCGGGATGCGCTTCCATCCGATCCTGGGATTCAGCCGGATGCACCAGGGCGTCGATCTCGCCGCACCTTATGGTACGCCGATCGTTGCCGCCGCCGAAGGCATCGTGCGCTTTGCCGGCGCGCATGGCGGCTATGGCAATTTCGTCCAGGTCCAGCACGGAGGCGGGCTGGGTACGGGCTATGGCCATATGAGCGGCATCGTCGTTCGTACCGGCGAAAGCGTGCGGCAGGGCGAATTGCTCGGCTATGTAGGATCGACCGGACTGTCGACTGGCCCGCATTGCCATTTCGAGGTTTATCGCGACGGGATGGCGGTCGATCCGCTGACGGCGAATTTCGCGGTGGCGCCGCAACTGGCGGGCGCGGCGCTCGGGCGGTTCCGGGCGGCGCTGGCGCGGGTGACGTCTCTTACCCCGTCATCCCGGACTTGATCCGGGATCCATAGACGCGGCGCGTGGAGCGCAAGCGCCGCGTCGACTAGCGTCGTTGCGACCGGTCGGCGAGGGCTGCGCGTATGGGTCCCGGCTTCCGCCGGGATGACGGCATGGGCAACAACGCCCCTCAGCGCCCCTGGCGCCGCCAGCGGCTGATCACGCGGTTGATCATCTCGGCCTCGCCGCCGTTGTTCTTCCACAGCACCGAGAACAGCGGATCGCCCGAGGCCGGGCGCTTGTTCTCCTCGAGATTGTCGAGCGCGATCCGCATCGGGATCGAGGTGCCCTCGCCGCACACCACGCATTCGCGGTTTCGCAGTGCGGGAATCGTCTCCATGAAGCCGCGCGCGCCTTCGGGCATCGCCGCCTTGACGTGCGCCTGGTCACGCTCGTTGTTGAGCCGCATCGCGATGATCGTGCCGCATTGCGACAGCACGCCCTCGGCGAGATCGGACGGGCGCTGCGTCACTAGCCCCAGCGACACGCCGTATTTGCGGCCTTCCTTGGCGATCCGCTCGAGGATTGAGCGCACCGCCGAATTGGCGGTCATCCGGTCCGACGGGATGTAGCGATGCGCCTCCTCGCAGACGAGCAGGATCGGCCGCGTCGTCTCGTGGCGCGACCAGATCGCATAATCGAACACGAGCCGGCTGAGCAGCGCCACCACCACGGCGGTGATCTCGGACGGCACGCCCGAGACGTCGATGATCGAGATCGGCTTGCCATTGGTCGGCAGGCGGAACAGCCGCGCGATCGTCGCCGCCATCGTGTCCGCGACCAGCATGCCCGAGAACATGAAGGAGTAACGCGGATCGGCGCGGATCTCCTCGATCTTGGTCTTGAGCCGCATGTGCGCGCCGGTATCGCCCGCGCGCTCGAGCTTGCCCATGTCCTGGACGATGAAGGCGAGCAGGTCGGACAGCAGATAGGGGATCGGGCTGTCGACGGTGAGCTTGGACAGCCCTTCGGCGGAGCGGCTCTTCTGCCGCGCGGCGAGCAGGCACTTGCCGAGCACGTCCATGTCGCGCTGGCGCTCGGCGCCCTCCGACGAGATCAGCACCTCGGCATGTTCCTGGAAGGTGAGCAGCCAATAGGGGAGCGCGAGATTCTCGACGTCGAACAGCTCGCCATAGCCTTCGAACGCAGCGGGATATTCGCCGTGCGGATCGATCATCACGATATGGCCCTGCGGCGCCAGCTCGCAGATGCGGTGGAGGATCAGCGCGAGGCTGGTCGATTTGCCCGTGCCGGTCGAGCCTACCAGCGCGAAGTGGCGGCCGAGCAGCGCATCGACATAGAGCGCGCCGCGCACATCCGAGGTCGGATAGACGGTGCCGATCTCGATATGCGCACGATCCTCTGCGGCGTAGATCTGCAGCATGTCGGCATGGCCTGCGGGATAGATCACGCAGCCCGGCATCGGATAGCGCGTCACGCCGCGGCGGAAATCGAGCAGCTTGCCCGTCGTCCCGCAGATGCGCCCCTCGCCCAGGAAGTCGATCTCCGCGACGATCCGGTCGGCCACGACGTCGTCGAGCTTGAGCGAGCGGACGTTGGCAACGAGCCACAGGTCGCCCGACTGCATCTTGACCTGCGAGCCGACCTCGCCGGCACGCGCGATGCCGGTACTGATGCCGGCCGCGTCATGGAGCTGCTGGACGATCGCGCCGTCGATCATGATCCGCGCGGTGCCGCCGCCGACCTCGATCACGCGACCGATCCCGATCATCGCGGCGCGCGTCTGCTCTGTCGGCGGGGCGCCGGCGCCCTCGTCCGCAAATCCGCGCCACGCCAGTCCTTCCACGCCGTCACTCCCGATCGTCCCGGGGACCTTAGGCAGAGACGGTAAACAAACGTTCAATCATAGCCCTAGGTGCGGCGGAAAAGCTGGCCCGCGCCCCAGCCGATCGCGAGCGACAGTGCGACCGCGACGAGCCCGTAGCTGATCGGCCAGCGATGCGCGGCAAGCGAGACGAAACGCTCGAACCCGGACTTGTCGATGCGCACCTCGCGGACCGCGCCGGCGACCACCTTGCCGTCCTGGATCAGGAAGGTTTCGGCGACATAGCGGCCGACCGGCACGCGCGCGGGCACGGCTATGTGCGCGCGGTACAGCACGCCGCTGCTGAGCTCGACGCCGTGCGGATCCTCGACATAGAGGCCCGCGCGGCGCTTGAGATCGACCAGCCCCTGCTCGAAACGCCGCTGCTCCTCGGGCGGCGCGCCCGAGGCGGGCGAGAGCTGGAGACCGTCGAGCCCGAGCTCGTAGATCGCCGCGGTGTGCGCATCGACCAGCTGCGCCAGCGGCTTCGAGGTGGCGATCGCATAGAAGGAGGGCGCCGAGCGGAAGCGCGCGCTGTCGGCATTGACCCACATGCCTGCGACCTTCTGCTTCTCGCGCACCAGGATCGACTGCGTCGGCCCCTTGAGCACGACTGCGATGTCGGCTGGATGATCGGGCGCGCGGCCTTGCGGGTACAGGATCGCACCGAACAGCAGCAGGTCGGCGCCGGTGAAGCTGTAGACGATCTGCACCTGCCGGTCGGATACGTCGGGCACCAGCACGGGCTTGGCCGCGCCCAGGCACAGCAGCGCCGCGAGCGCGAACAGTCGCCGCTTCATCCGGGCTCGACGCTGTAGAGGTCGCCCGGCCGCCAGGTCAGCCCCGCCGCCATGCGCAGCGCGACCGCGAGCACGAGCAGCGCAAGCATCAGCCGCAGATATTCGGGCTTGAGCTTCATCGCGAAGCGGCTGCCGATCTGCGCGCCGATCGCCGACCCCACCAGCAGCAGGATGGCGAGCACGATGTCGACCGCCTTGGTGGTGGTCGCGTGGATCATCGTCGTTGCGGCGGTGACGAACAGGATCTGGAACAGCGAGGTGCCGACCACGACGCCCGCCGCCATGCCCAGCAGATAGACCATCGCGGGCACCATCACGAAGCCGCCGCCGACACCCAGGATCACCGTCAGCACGCCCGTCATCGTGCCGAGCAGGAAGGGGGCCAAAGGCGAGATATAGAGTCCCGATCGGTAGAAGCGCCAGCGGAAGGGCAGCATCGCGATCAGCCGGTTGTGGCGGCGCTGCCGCCGCGCGGGTTTTTCGCCGCGGCGTTGCGCGAGGATCGTGCCGATCGATTCGCGCGCCATCAGCGTCCCGATCCCGCCGAGCAGGACGACATAGGTCAGCGCGATCACCGTATCGATCTGGCCGAGCTTCTGGAGCAGCCGGAACAGCAGCGCGCCCAGCCCCGATCCGATCACGCCGCCCGCCACCATCACGCCGCCCATGCGGAAATCGACGCCGTTGCGGCGCATCTGCGCGAGCACGCCCGACACGCTCGCGCCGGTGATCTGCGTCGCCGACGACGCGACCGCGACCGCGGGCGGGATGCCGTAGAAGATCAGCAGCGGCGTGGTCAGGAACCCGCCGCCGACCCCGAACATCCCCGACAGGATGCCGACGCCGCCGCCCAACAGCACGATCACCAGCATGTTCACCGAAAGGCCGGCAATGGGCAGGTAGATGTGCATGACGCAGGGCTAACGCATCGGGGCGGGTCGCGCTAGAAAAGCTCGCATCTTGGTGTCCGGCCGGTGTGCCTCTTCTTCAGCCTCCCGGTCAGGAGAAAGGGCCGTTCGCGAAGCGAAGGGTGCGGGGTTTCCGACTCCGAGCCGGGTGCAGGCAAGTGGCGTGCTCTACCCCTCCGCCACCGGCGGTCCATCTCCCTCGGAGAAGGATTCGCTACGCCTCGAGCAGCGTCCGCACGCGCTCCAGCAGCGTGTCGGGGGCGAACGGCTTGACCAGCAGCGGCTCGGCACCCGCGCGCAGCGGCGCATCGTTGCCGGCATAGCCGCTCATCAGCAGCACGCGCGTCGTCGGGGCGCGCGCCGAAATCTCGGCGGAGAGCGCGAAGCCGTCGAGCCCGGGCATCATCACATCGGACAGCACCAGATCGGGCGCCGGGCTCTGCCGCGCGAACAGCGACAGCGCCGCACGACCGTCATGCGCCTCGATCACGCGGTAGCCCGCGTCACGCAGCGTCTCGACGACCAGTTCGCGCAGCGCGTCGTTATCCTCGACCACCATCACGCTCGCTGCGTGGCTCTGCGCCTCGGCGATCGTCTCGCGGATGGCGTCGGAGACGATCGGCATTTCGAGCGTGCGCGGCAGCCACAGGTGCACCGCGGTGCCCTCGCCGGGCTGCGTGTCGATCGTGACGAAGCCGCCGGACTGGCGGACGAAACCATGGACCTGGCTCAGCCCCAGCCCGGTCCCGCGCCCGACGCCCTTGGTGGTGAAGAAGGGCTCGAAGGCGCGCGCGCGTACCTCCTCGGTCATGCCCTTGCCGCTGTCCGCGACGCTGAGCCGGACGAAGTCTCCGGCCTCGACCCCCTGGCGCGCGGCTTCGCGCGAATCGATGACCGTATTGCCCAGCCGGATCGCCAGCGTGCCGCCGGTCGAGTCGGCCGCCATCGCGTCGCGCGCATTGACCGCGAGGTTGAGGATCGCGTTTTCGAGCTGGTTGACGTCGATCTCGACGGGCCACGCGCCGGGCTCGACGAGGATCTCGACGACCACCATCTCGCTGATCGCGCGCTCGAGCAGCGTGCGCATCCCGGCGAGCATCAGCGTGAGGTCGGCCGCGCGCGGCGCGAGCCGCTGGCGGCGGGCGAAGGCGAGCAGCCGCTCGGTCAGCGTCGCGGCACGCGCGGCGCCTTCGCCGGCTTCGGACAGCGCGCGTTCGACGCGTGGCGTATCGCCGAGCTTGAGACGACGCCCGGCGATGTCGAGATTGCCGACGATGATCGTCAGCAGATTGTTGAAGTCGTGCGCGATGCCCCCGGTGAGCTGCCCGAGCGACTCCATCTTCTGCGCCTGCATCAGATCGATCTCGGCCGAACGCAGCGCGGTGTCGTCGCGGCCGATCGCATAGACGACCAACCCCTCGCGGCGCAGCGTCCAGCTGATCACGCGCGGCGCGCCGGTGCGATCATGATATTCGCGTGTGATCGGCACGGTCTGTCCGTCGGCGATCGTGTGAAGCTGGGGCCGGGTGCTCGGATCGGCGAGGAACTGGAACATGTGGACCGGGCGGGGCGAGGTCAGTTCGCCGAACACATCCTGCCAGGCCGGATTGGCGGTGATCACGCGGCTGTCAAGATCGCAGACCAGGATGAGGTCGTGTGTCAGCGCCCACAGCCGGTCGCGGTCGCGCACGGCATCCGCGCGCCCCACCGCGCCCAGTCGCGCGATCCGCCGCAGCTCGATCAGCGAGGAGGCCTGGCGCGCGATCGCGGAGAGCACGGCGGCCCCGTCGAAGCGCTCGCGCGGGCGGGGGTCGAGCACGCAGACCGTGCCGATCGCGTGACCGTCGTCGGTATGGATCGGGGCGCCGGCGTAGAAACGGATGAACGGATCGCCGGTGACCAGCGGATTTTCGCGGAAGCGCGGATCGCGCGACGCGTCCAGCGTCACCAGCACCTCGCGCTCACGGATCGTGTAGTCGCAGAACGCCACCGATCGCGGCGTCTCGCACACGTCGATGCCGATCCGCGCCTTGAACCATTGGCGATCGGTATCGACGAGGCTGATCAGCGCGGTGCGCGCGCCGGTCACCGCCTGCGCGATCGCGACGATATCCTCGAATCCCGCCTCGGGCGCGGTGTCGAGCAGCTCGAGTTCGCGCAGCGCGGCTAGCCGGGCCGCTTCGGTCGAAGGTCCCGCGGTCATCATGCGCGCTTAGGGCGTGCCACCGCCGCTGCCGCCGGTGGGATTATCCGCGGTCGGGCCGCCCACGGCCGCGCCGCCGACGGCGCCGATATTGCCGAACAGCTCCTGGAACAGGCTGCGCGTGCGGCCGAGCGTCGGCGTCTTGCCCGGTGCGGGATGGATCGGCACGACGGTCTCGAGGCCGGTATGATCGACGCTGGTGACGTTGCCCGCCGGATCGAAATGCACCGCGAGCAGCAACTGGTTGACCGGCTTGGGCGTGCCGAACGAGAATTGCCGCGTCGCGCGCGACACATAATACCAGGTGCTGTCGTCGAATTCGCCGGCCAGGCTCGGATCGCCGAGCGTGTTGCGCACCGAGTCGCGATTGTCGACGCCCGGCTGCACCGAGGCGACCAGCGTGCGATCGATGATATAGCCCTGGTGGTTGCGGATTTCCGCACAGCCCGAGAGCCCGGCGGCCAGCGCCAGGGCCGCCGCAGCGATACCCCCCGCGCGAAGCATGCTGGCCGTCATCCGTCTCTCCTCGAAAACTCCGGACGCCCCGCCCCGGCCTGAACTCGAACGCCATTGCATCGGCGCTCCCGCCGCTCAATATGCCGTGCGCCCGCGCCGCACAAGGCGCTTGGGGTCTGGAGATACTTGCAATTTGGTCACGCTCCTTCAACGCATAATGGGCAGCCGCGGCGATGGTGCCAGCCTGGCGCCGCTCTACGCCGCGATCGTCGCTGCGGCGCGGCAGCCGCATTGGTATGTCGCAGGCGGCGTCCCCGACAGTTTCGACGGGCGATTCGACATGGTGTCGAGCGTGCTGGCGCTGGTGCTGCTGCGGCTCGAGACGCTCGGCGAGCCGGGCCGTGGCCCGTCCGCGCGCGTCACCGAATTGTTCGTGAGCGACATGGACGGGCAGTTGCGACAGCGCGGGATCGGCGATCTCGTCGTCGGCAAGCATATCGGGCGGATGATGAGCCAGGTCGGCGGGCGTCTTGCCGCCTATCGCGCCGGGCTCGCGCCGGGCGGCGATCTGGCGGGCGCGATCGAGCGCAACATTTATCGCGGCGCGGCAGTGCCCGTGACGGCGGCCGCGCATGTCGAGCAGGCGTTGCGCGCGCTGGCGGCGGATCTCGATGGGCGCGATCTGCCGACGATTCTTGCAGGCGACATCGCATGAGCACACTCGAATTTTCGCGGCCGGTCCGGCTCGATATGATCGGCGAGGGTGCGTTCGGGCTGAGCGTGTCGGCGGACGAGGCAGAACGCGCGGCGCTCGCGGCTCGCTTCGCGCTGCCCGGCATCGCATCGCTCGATGCCGACGCGACGCTCAAGCGCGACGGCGACGCGGTGCTCGTCGAGGGCCGCCTGCGCGCCGTCGCGACACAAAGCTGCGTCGCGACGGGCGAGCCGGTACCCGCGCGGATCGACGAGCCGTTCGCCCTGCGCTTCGAGCCGGCGGGCGAAGGTCGGCCGGAGGATCTCGAACTCGATGAGGGCGATCTCGACGTGATCGCCTACGAGGGCAGCGCGGTCGATCTCGGCGAGGCGGTGGCACAGAGCTTTGCGCTGGCGCTCGATCCCTTCCCGCGCGTCGCCGACGCCGACATGCACCTGCGCGCCGCCGGCGTGCTCACCGAGGAGGAGGCCGAGGCGGCGCGCGTCGCGGCGAGCCCGTTCGCCGCGCTCAAGCGACCGGCGGACGATTGATGGCGCTGGCGGCGATGGACCTCAGCGGCGCCGCGCACGTCGTCCAGCTGGCGCTGACGCCGATCTTCCTGCTGACCGGCGTCGCCTCGCTGCTCAACGTGTTTTCGACGCGGCTGG
>Ga0302311_10001002_pt1 | contig 33915 bp, 37 predicted proteins | sample III_Palsa_N1_3_FD_200449 | JGI IMG/M metagenome (GOLD analysis project Ga0302311, IMG submission 200449) | Peat permafrost microbial communities from Stordalen Mire near Abisko, Sweden - III_Palsa_N1_3 | ecosystem: Environmental > Terrestrial > Soil > Palsa > Peat permafrost | place: Sweden... | reverse complement strand
TGAGCGCCACTCCCGGATTACCTTCGCCGTGCGGCAGGACACTCTGAAGGCCGATCCGGTCGCACAGGCTCTCGTTAAAATGCTCCGCCCCATGCCAGCCAACCTGCGGAGATCCATCACTTTTGACAACGGAACCGAGTTCTACCGCCATGCAAGTATCGAACGCCAACTCGGCCTCGACACATACTTTTGCGATCCACACGCGCCCTGGCAAAAAGGTGGCGTCGAAAATGCCATAGGTCGATTGCGCCGAAACCTGCCTCGCAAAACAAACCTCAGCGACTTGCCTTCCGCCACCCTCGACGCCATCGTCGCCAATCACAACAACACGCCCCGTAAGTGCCTCAGCTTCCAAACTCCCGCAGAAGTCTTCAACCCGTTGCACTTCGAATGTGAATCCACACCCGGATCAAGTCCGGGACGACGAGATTGGCTGTGTTGGCGCCTGTCGCACTGCCAATCTGTTTCTGAGACCTCGCAAGCGCAACGCCGCAACCTATCCCCATAAGGCCCGGCCCCTCCACCACCCTTCGGGCGGTCCCCCTCCCCGGAACGGGGAGGATTTTACGCACAAAAAGACCCCGCTGCCCGGTGGAGACGGGCAGCGGGGCTGGACGATCCAGGGCGCGGTGGAGACGCGCGGCTGGATCGGAACTCAGGTACTTATTTCAGGAGGCTCAGCACGTTCTGCTGGCTCTGGTTGGCCTGGGCGAGCATCGCGGTGGAGGCTTGCGCAAGGATCTGGGATTTGGCGAGCTGGGTCGTGGAGGCCGAGTAATCGGTGTCCTGGATCTGGCTTCGTGCCGATGACAGGTTGGTGATATTGGTGTTCAGGTTGTTGACCACCGAAGTCAGGCGGTTCTGCGATGCGCCGAGCGAAGCCTGGGTCGCGTTGACTTCGGTCAGCGCGGTGTCGACATTGGTGATCGTGCTGGCCGCCGATGTCTGGGTCGACACATCGAGCGACTGGGTCGTACCGCTGGCCGAGCTGTAGGCCGTGTTGCCGGTGCCGAAGAACGCGGAGCCGTCAAAGGCCTGCGAATCGATCACCACGGTGTTGCCGGCAAGCGCCGACGAGTTCGCGCCGGTCTGGATCGTGAACTTCGTGTCCTGCGATCCGTTGGCGGCCGGCGTGCCCGAGGTCACCGAAAACACGTTTACGCCGTTGAACTGCGTGGTGTTGAGGATCGACGACATCTGCTGCGTCAGGTTCGACACTTCGACCTGCATCGATGTGCGATCCGACGCCTGGTATGTGCCGGAGCTCGACTGCACCGCCAGTTCGCGGATGCGCTGCAGCATGTTGGTCACTTCGCTCAGCCCGCCGCCGGCGGTCTGGGCCAGGGCGATACCGTCGTTGGAATTCTGCACGGCCTGCGTCATGCCGTTGATCTGCGATGTCATCGAGTTCGTGATGGCAAGGCCCGCGGCGTTGTCGGCGGCGCTGTTGATCTTCATGCCGGTCGAGAGCTGCTGCATCGCCGATGATTCCATCATGCTCGCAGAGTTCGACGCGTTCGCAGCTTCCAGTGCGGCGATGTTGGTGTTGATTACGGTCATGGGGTGTCTCCAGAAAGTTGCGTTGTTTACGCTGGGGTCGTGATCGTTGGTGGCGGCGGGCCAGGTCAGTCGCATCGACCCAACTCTCACGGCAAAGACCGGCAAAAGATTGCCGGATTTAAGCCCCCACCGGCCACGACTTGCCGCACATGCGTAGTTTCACTCAGGGTAGGCGCGGGGCTTAAATTACCGGGTCCTTTGTCGTTTTCGCGCGAAATGCTCCCAGCCGGATATGGTTAAAAATGGGGCAGCAACGAATGACGCGTGAACAGACAGGACTGCAGATTTCAGCACAGGCGCGGTCGGAGCATAGCCCGCTGGTCCCGCGCGCAGCGGCGGTGATCGGCACGCCCGGCCCGCTTTCGCCGGTTTTCCTGCTCGATGCAGGCGAGATTACATCGATCCCCCTGCCCCTCGCCCGCACCGTACGGCTGGCGCGTGGCACTTCGGCGATCGAACGGGGGCCGGGCGATCGCTATACGCTGACCTATGACGACGGCGCGAGCGAGGCGGCGCAGGCTGCACTGCTCGCCTGCGCTATGCCTGCGGGTAGCCCGGTCGCGGCCGATCCCGAAAGCCTGTCGGTGCTCGCGCTGGCCGAGCGAATCGCCGCCAGCGACATTCCGGTGCTGATCAACGGCCCCACCGGCACCGGCAAGGAAGTGCTCAGCCGCTTTATCCACGACCGGTCGGCGCGCGCGAACAAGCCGTTTATCGCGATCAATTGCGCCACGATGCCCGAAACCATGCTCGAGGCCTTGCTGTTTGGCCACCAGAAGGGCGCATTCACCGGCGCGAGCGCGGCGGGCGAAGGGTTTTTCCGCGCGGCACACGGCGGCACGCTGCTGCTCGACGAAATCGCCGAGATGCCGCTGTCGCTGCAAGCCAAGCTGTTGCGCGCCCTGCAGGAACGCGAAGTCGTGCCGATCGGCGCGACTCAACCGGTCAAGATCGACGTGCGCGTGATCGCCTGCGCCAACCGCGACCTGCCGGTCGAAGTCGACGAAGGCCGGTTTCGCGCCGACCTCTATTACCGGCTCAATGTCTTTCCGCTGATGCTGCGCCCATTGTGCGAACGGCCCGACGATATTGCGCCGCTCGCATTCGCGATGATGCTGCGCCATGTGCCCGCCGGCTTTGCGATCCCGTGGATCGGCGAAGCGGCGATCGACATGCTCGCCAACCATCCGTGGCCGGGCAATGTCCGCGAGCTGGAAAACGTGGTGCGCCGCGCGCTCCTGCTGGCGAGCGATGCGCCCGAAATCGGGCCGCATCATATCGTGTTCGACCGCGCAGTCCGCACCGCAAGCGATAACACGCCGACCGATCCCGCGCTGACCGGCGGCAGCGGCGCGCGCCTGTCGAACATCGTGCAATTGTCGGAAGCCCGCGCGATCCTGGCGACGCTCGACGCGTGCAATGGCAGCCGGATCGCGGCGGCGCGGCAACTGGGGATCAGCGAACGCACTTTGCGCTATCGCCTCGCGTCGTTTCGCGAAGCCGGTATCGCCGTTGCGGGAGGCCGTCGATGAGCGGCGTATCCGGCGTGGGCGCCACTTCGGGCGTCAGCGACATCATGAACTTGCGCCAGCAGATCATCGATCGCAGCCAGGCGCTGCAACAGGTGCGCGCTGGCGATGCGGCAAGCGCCACGACCCAGGCCCCCGGTAATTCATTTACCGGCGCGCTGAAATCCGCGCTCGATACCGTCAACCAGACGCAGACCCATGCCGAAGCGGTCACCGGCGCGTACGAAACCGGACAGGTCACTGACATCGCGAAAGTGATGCTGGCGCGCCAGCAATCGAGCGTCGCGTTCGAAGCCACGCTGCAAGTGCGCAACAAATTGCTGTCCGCCTATTCCGACATCATGAAGCTGGGGATGTAATCCGCCATGGCTGAATCTACGGGCACTTCGCTGCTCGCCCCCCTGACCGACGGCGGCAGTTTTCCCGCGCGGCTGGCCCAGTTTATGAGCCAGGCGCCGGTGCGCCGCGCGCTGCCGTGGTTTGCCGGCGTCGGCGCGGCCGGGCTCGCGGGATTGTTGTGGCTGGAAATGGCGCCCGCACCGCAGCGCGTGCTGTACACCACACTGTCCGACAACGAACGCGCGACTGTTGTCGCCGCGCTCGACAAGGCGGCGATCCATTATCAGATCAACAACCAGACCGGCGCAGTGACCGTCGGCGAAGACGATCTGTTTAAGGCGCGCATGGTCGCCGCGGCCGATGGCGCGCTCGCCACGCCCGAAACCGGCGAGCAGATGATCGACAAATTGCCCCTGGGCGTCAGCCGCTCGGTCGAGGGCCAGCGGATGCAGGCGGCGCGCGAGCGCGAGCTGGAACTGACGATCATGCAGATCGAGGGCGTCGAGGCGGCACGCATCCATCTCGCCGAGCCCGAGAAATCGGCATTCGTGCGCGACAGCGCGCCGCCGACCGCTTCGGTCATGGTCAAGCTGGCCAAAGGCCGCCAGCTTTCGGCCAGCCAGGTCACCGCGATTATCAACCTGGTCGCGGGATCGGTGCCGGGGCTGTCGATCGAGGCAGTGAAAGTCGCCGATCAGCAGGGGCATCTGTTGTCCGCGGGGCAGTCGGGCGATGCCGACCGCATTGAAATGGAGGCGCGGCTGGAAAACGAGCTGCGCGATCATGTCGAGACTTTGCTGACCCCGATCCTGGGCGCGGGCAATTTTTCGAGCGAGATCAAGCTTGATCTCGACATGGACCAGCAGACCAGCGCGCGCGAAAGCTATGACAAGCAGGGCGCGGTACGCAGCGAAACGCAGACCGCATCGAACGGCGGCAGCGGCGGCGCGGCCGGCAGCGCAGTCGGCGTGCCGGGCATTCTGTCGAACACCCCGCCGCCCGCCGCAACCGCATCGCCCGGCGCGCCGACCGCCAACACCACGCCGGCCGCCACCCCCAGCGCTGCGCCCGCCGCGGGCAATGGCGACACATCATCCACCCGCACGTATGAACTGGGCCGCGAAGTCGCGGTGACCAATGCCGGGCCGGGCAGGATCAAGCGCCTGTCGGTCGCGGTCGCGCTGAGCGCGGCGGCGATGGCCAAGGCCAAGCCGGGCGAAATCGACCAGATCAAGCAATTGGTAAGCGCGGCCGTCGGCGCCGACACCACGCGCGGCGACCAGATCGCGGTGGTCGTGCGTCCGTTCCAGACGGTCGCGATGGAACTGCCCAAATTTTACGAAACCCCGTGGTTTGCGATGGCCGTGCGCAATGCCGTCGCGCTGATCGCCGTTTTGCTGACTTTGCTCCTCGGCGTGCGCCCGCTGATCAAGGCACTGAAGCGCGATCCGGTCGAGCCCGGCGAAATGCGCGCGCTGCCAAGCCCTTCGGGAAGCGTTGGCGCAATCGAAAACGGATCGCGGCCGGGCAATGTGCCGCTGCTGACCCAGCAATCCGGCTCGATCGATCCCCAGCACCTGGGCAAGCAAGTCGGCCTGGCGCAGCAAATGGTGCGCGAACAGCCCGATACGGCGGTCGCCGCGCTGCGCCAGATGCTCAAAGACCCTGAAGCGGAGCCCGCATAATGAGCGATCTTTCTCAAGCCGGCCTGTCGGTTACCGACGCCGAACGCGCCGCCGTGATGATCATGCTGCTCGAAGACAACCAGGCCGCATCGCTGCTGGGCCAGCTCGATCCGGGCGAATTGCGCGTGCTGGGAGAACGGATGTGTGCTCTGGGCGAAATCAGCCCGGCTTCGATTGCCGACGCGATCGGGCGGTTTATCGAGAAAACCGAGCGCATGGGCCTGATCGTGCCCGACCGCGTCGGCCAGGTGCGCGACATGATGACGCGGGCGATCGGCGAGATCAAGACCGACAGCCTGATGCAGCGGATCGCGCCCGAACAGCGCACCAATTCACTCGAACTCGCGCGCTGGCTGACCCCGTTCGTGCTCGTCCCGCTCGTGCGTGACGAACATCCCCAGGCGATTGCAGTGCTGCTGGTGCAACTCGATGCCGAAGTCGCGGCGGGCGTGTTGCACGGGCTGGCCGACGATATTCAGCCGCAAGTGGTGCAACGTATCGCGACATTGGGCCGGGTTTCGCCCGATGCGATCGCCATGCTCGAGGATATGCTGGCGCGCCGGATCACCGAATGCCACGGCCGCGCCGCGCTGACGATGGGCGGCCCGCGCGAAGCGGCGGACATCATCAACGCCGCCGCGCGCACTGTCGAGCGCCGGGTCATGCCCGAAATCGCCAAGCAGGACAAAGCGCTGGCCAAGGCGATCGAGAACGAGATGTTCAAGTTCGAACACCTCTACGTGCTCGACGACAAGTCGATGGGCACGCTGCTGCGTGAAGTCGACAGCGACACGCTGATTTCCGCGCTGAAGGGCGCACCTGAAGACCAGCGCGATGTGTTTTTCCGCGCGATGTCCTCGCGCGCTGCCGATGGTGTGCGCGATGAAATCGGCGCGCGCGGGCGGATGAAAATGGCTGAGGTGCTTGAGGCGCAGAAGGCGATGATTACTGCCGCGCGCCGGCTCGCGGCTGAGGGTGTGATTGTGTTTGGCGCCGGTGACGACGACTATGTCTGATTACGCGCAGCCAGCCGCGCGGGAGTCTGAACGCGCGACGCTGGCTGCGTTGGGGGCCCGCAGCAGCGGCTTTGCGCGCGATATCCGGTTTGGTCTCGCCATTGTCGAACCCGAAGCGCCGTTCGACGCGGTCACCGATGCGTTTGCGCGAGGCTATGCGCAAGGGGCGGAGGAAGGCGCGAACGCGGCACACACGCAGATCGCGACCGAAGACGCCGCGCGGCATCGCATCGAAACTGCGCTGGCGCGGATGGACGCGGCGGAGACCGAAGCGTTTGCGGCGCGGCTGAAGGACACTGCGCTGGCGCTGTGCCAGGCGGTGCTGGGCGAGGCGGCGATTGCGCCTGCCAATCTGGCGGCGCGGGTTGAAACGGCGGCGGCGTTGTTCAACCGCGCGACTGACGAGCGCGTGATCCGGATGCATCCCGAGGACCTGGCGCTGGTGCATGGTCGCTTGCCCGAAACGTGGCATTGCGAGCCTGATCCCACAGCTGAGCGCGGTGCGGTGCGGATTGAGACCGCCAATGGCGGGGTTGAGGACGGCCCGGCGCAGTGGCGCGCGGCGTTGGACGAAGCGTTGCGGGCATGTTGATGGCACTGGCTTCCGAAAAATCAAAAAGCTCGCTCATCCTGAGCCTGTCGAAGGACGCGCGCCAACGCTCGCCCAACGCGATTGCAACATCACCTGGATCACCCGTAGCGCGCGTCCTTCGACAAGCTCAGAATGAGCGAGGTTTGTTGTGTGTCAGTGGCTTGTCTGGTGTTTATCTCGCCCGCCGCAAGCGCCGAGCCAAGTCGAGAGCCCCCACCCCAACCCCTCCCCTGAAGGGGAGGGGCTTGTGAATCCCGTGTTTCCCATGCTCGACCGCCTCGCGCGGGCGCGTCCCGAAACGGGCCCGCGCCGTTATGGCGTGGTGTCCGCCTGCGATGGCGGGTTGCTCGAAGTCAGCGGGCTCGCCCTACCGATCGGTGCGCAATGCCGCATCGCGCATGGGCGCGGCACGCTGTCGGCCGAGGCGATCGGGTTTCGCAATGGCCACACCATGATGATGTTGCTCGGCGATCCAGTGCTGTTGCGCCCCGGCGCGCGGGTGCGGCCCGAAGGACGCCCGGGCATGTTGCCGGTGGGCGAAGCGTTCCTGGGCCGCGCGGTCGATGGCGAAGGCCATCCGATCGACGGTGGGCCGCCGATCGCATTTGGCGATGAATGGCCCGCGGGCGGCGTACGCGCGGGTGCGCTCGATCGCGCGCCGGTGCGCGCTCCGTTCGATGTTGGCGTACGCGCGTTGAATGCGTTGACCACATTTGGCGTGGGGCAGCGGATCGGGATCATGGCCGGGTCGGGCGTGGGCAAATCAGTGCTGCTCGACATGATTGTGCATGGAGCCGAGGCCGAAATCGTCATCGTCGGCCTGATCGGCGAACGCGCGCGCGAAGTGTCGGATTTTGTCGAGCGCCATATGAAGGGCGACAAGCGGGCGCGTAGTGTGATCGTCGCAGTGCCGGCCGATCATGCGCCCAATCTGCGCATTCGCGGCGCGATGCTCGCCACCAGCATGGCCGAGCATTTCCGCAAACAGGGCCGCCGCGTGCTACTGATCATGGACAGCCTGACACGGGTCGCGCATGCCGCGCGCGAAATCGGGCTGCTGCTGGGCGAACCGGGCGCGGCGCGGGGTTATCCCCCGTCGGCGCTGGCGACGATCACCAAGCTGGTCGAGCGCGCGGGCAATTCGGCGGCGAGCGGCGGTTCGATCACCGGGATCTACACCGTGCTGGCCGATGGCGACAACCAGGATGACCCGGTGGTCGACACCGCGCGCGCAATTCTCGACGGCCATGTCGTGCTGTCGCGCGATCTGGCGCAGCGCGGGCAATACCCCGCGATCGACATTGCCGCATCGCTGAGCCGGGTGATGAACGACATCGTCGCGCCGGCGCATGCGCAATTGGCGCGACGTTTCCGCGCGCTGATCGCGACGTATGAAGCCAACCGCGACCTGGTGCTGATGGGCGCGTATCGCCAGGGCACCGACCCGCAACTCGACCGCGCGATTGCGATGCACGACCGCCTGACCGGGTTTCTGGCGCAGGCCCAGGCGCAGATCGTGCCCTTGCAGCCGAGCGTTGGCCAATTGAGCGAATTGCTCGGCCATGAAGGCTGAGCGCGAACGGCTCGGCCGATTGCAACGGCTGGAAAAACTGCGTGCGATTGCGCGGCACAATGCGCTGGCCGAAGCGGGCCGTGCCGAAACGCGGCTGACCAATCTGGAAACCCTGCAACAGCGCACAAACGCGCTGATCACAGGTTACGCCCTGCGCACCGATGCGCAATGCGGCGCCGATCTCGTGCGCCAGCGGATCTACCTGGGCGAATTGCAACGCATGGTCGAGCGCAACGACAGCGATGTCGCACGCGCCCGCGACCAGGCCGACGCGCGCGCAGCCGAAGCCGCCGCAGCCGAACGCAGCCGCGCCGCGGTCGAGACCCGCGCCGAGGCCACCGCGCAAGCGATCGCGCGCGGTCACAACGCCGCCACGCAGCCACTGGGCGCACGCAGTAACCGCAAGGCGTGAGGCCGCGTCCTGAATTGGCACGCTTTTCGCTTAGCCATCCATGACACCCGCAGGGAGCGCCCATTCGATGACCGTTTCAATCGCCGCCCCCCTGCTTTCCGCAGCACCGCCTGCAGGCACGACGCCAGCGGCGCTGAGCCTCGCCGGGCTGACAAATCCCACGCCGAACCAGGATTCCGGCGCGCAAACGCCGCCCACCGCGGCCTTTGCCACGACATTGCTGGCGCAACAGGTGCCCGTCCTGACGACAGGAACGCCCTCCGAACTGCTCGTCACTGCACCGGCAATCGCAACGGTACCGGCGGCAACGCCTGGCAAGACTTTGCCGGTCGCCACCATGATGCTCGCCACAGTCAACCCGGGGCGCAGCACCACAACCACACCAGCCTTGCACGAAAAGCCGACGAAGGCCGCCGACAAAAGCGCCGCCCCCGTTGATACACCGACAGCGCCTACCGCTGTTGCAACGGCGCAGTTGCAAAACCTGACAGTCCAAACGGCGCCAGTTCAGACCACGCAGCCCCAAGCCGTACCAGCGCAAGCCACACCGCAAACCACCAGCGCCATGCAAGTCGCGGTGCCAGCGTCTGCGCCCACTCAGCCCGCACCAATCCAGGCCGCGCCTACTCTGACTGCACCCAACCTGCCCGCGCAGACCCAAGCCGCGCCAGAATTGACCGTTCAAGCACGGGTCGCCCCAGTACAGGCCGCTCCAGTACAAGCCGCCCAAGCACAGCCTGCCCCAGCACAGGTCCCCCAGACCCAATCTGCGTCAGCACTGGTCACACCTGCTCAAGCTGCGGCCGCTGCGATCGTGCAAATGCAGGCTTCGCTCACAGCGGCAGTACCAGCGCAAGCCACGCTTGCCCCCGCCGCACAGGCTCAGATTGTGCAGATACAGGCCACGCAAGTACAGCCCGCACGGACACAGCCTGCACAGGCACAAGCCGCCAGCGTTCCGGCGAAGCCAGAGCAAACCGCGTCCGCCACGTCAGCACTGACCGAAGTGTCCAACGCGCCCATCGCACCAACACAAACGGCACCCGCTATCACCCCACCGGTGCAAGTCGCGCCAGTGCAAACGGCCCAGGTCGCGCAAGCCGAAACCGCGACCGCGCCCCAGCCAGACACGGACGATACCCCCGTCGCGCAGGCACCAGCGCTGCCGGTCGCTATCCCTGTCGCCGTGCTCGCCGCAACCAATGCCGTGGTCACGTCGGGGATTGCGCAAGTTCTTGCCGAGCAGTCCGCGCCTTCCGACACCACACCGACCGCTCCCACGCCGAGCCGGTTCGCCGCGCTTACTGCGCGCGCCGTATCGAGCGACGACCCATTCGCCCGCACCGCTGTGCTGCCCACCACCGCACCAGTCGCAACCCCACCGGCCGTCGCGGTTGTGCCGAGCCACGGCGCCGCCACGCCGGTCAGTGCGCAACCCGTTGCCCAACACAGCCCGGCCAAAATCAGCGAAGCCGCGCCACACCAGTCGCCAACCCCCGCCGCGCCCGTGCCTTACGCAGCGGTAGCAACAGCAGCGCCCGCAACCACCGAACCCGTTGCGCCCGCAGCAAGCGCCGCAGTGCAAGCCCCGACCGATTTCGCCACACTGGTCGATTCGATCGCCCGCGCCCGCGACGACAACGCGCTTGCCACAGCCGCCCCGGTCGGCGTGACGATGCAACATGCCGATTTCGGACCCGTCTCGATGCAGTTCACCGCGCGCGACCAAGGCCTGGCCGTCACCATGCGCAGCGCCGATCCGGGTTTCGCCCCGGCCGTCGCCGCAGCGGCGGCCAGCAGCAGTAGCAATGCAAGCGATAGCCAAAGCGACACCAGCCACGGCCAGAACCACGCCAATGCGCCCGATCCGGCGGTTATCACGACGCCCGGCCAGACCACCACCGCGTCGCATGCCACCACCCATTCCGACCAAACCGCGCGCAACGACACCGCGCGCCACAATAGCGGTCAGACCGACACACAAACCGGAAACCAGCCACGCAGCCAGCCGCGCCGGGCAAATCCGGCCGCGACGCCGCAGCCGCGCAGCGACGACACCGACGATTCCGCCATTTTTGCCTGAGGGGGCGCGTGACGCACGATGAGTGACAAGAAGGAAAAAGAGCCCAAGGCCAAGAAGAAGGGCGGCATGATGACGATGGTCATCGGCGCAGTCGTGCTGCTCGGCGTGGGCGGCGGCGGGGTGTTCGGCCTGGTTTCGGCGGGCGTGATCGGTGGCAGCAAAGTCGCGATCAAGGAAGACAATCACCCCAAGCTGATCAAGAAAGGCCAGGTCGACCCGTTTGCCCCCGCCGCCAAGGAAGGCGAAGGCGAAGCCGGCAAGAACACCGAAGGCGATGGCGGCAGCGAATATCGCGAGCTGTATTTCAGCTTTACCGACGATTTCACCTCTAACCTCAAAGGCACCGAATCGCTGGTGCAACTGTCGATCGCGTGTTCCACCCACCGCGATTACCGCGTCGTGCTGTGGTTGAAGAAACACGAGCTGGCGATCCGTTCGGCGATGCTCGCAGTGCTGGCCGACACATCCGACGCTTCGATCCAGACCCCCGAAGGCAAGGAAACGCTGCAGCGCCGGCTGACCCAGGCGATCAACAAGGTCCTGACCGACGACGAAGGATTTGGCGGGGTCGACGCGGTCTATTTCAAGAATTTCATCATCCAATGAAGCACGATTTCGACTTTGTCGCAGAGCGCGCGCTGGCCCGGCACAGCCCGGCGCTGGTGCGCCCGGGCCCGGCCGAGGCGGACCTGCTGGCGGCGCTCGGCGCAGCATCGGGGCGACTGGCGCGGTCGTTGCGCGGCGCGCTGGCGCGGTTGTGCGGGGTCGAGCTGCTGAATGTCGAAATCGCCCGGCCGCAGGAAGTAATCTTTGCCGATTTCGCGTCGGAAAACCTGTGTTCGTACGGCCTGTACAGCGCCTCGACCGTCAGCGAGCGGCTGATCAGCGCGATCGATGCCGAAGCGGTGCTGCGGCTGGTCGATAGGGCGTTCGGCGGGCCCGGCGATGTGCCGCGCCCGATGCCGCGCGAACTGCCGATGTCGGCCGACCTGATGCTGGCGCGGATCGAAACGATCCTGGCCGAACAACTGGGCGCGGCGCTCGGCACGACGCTTGGCGGCCGGCCGAGCATCGACCCGCTGCGCCGCGACACCGATCTTGCCCAATTGCAACCGTTCGCGCGCTCGACCCGGCTCGCGGTGATCGACATCGCCATATCCGATGGCAAGCGCGCGCCCTGGCCGATCCGGTTCGCATTGCCGCTGAGCGCGCTGGCCACGCTGACCGGGATGGCCGGACCGCCCGCGACCGTCCGCGCACCGGGCCCGGCATCGGACCCCGCGCGCGAACCGTTTGCCGCGATGCCGCTGCGCCTGACCGCGCTGCTGGTCGATACCCGCGTGCCGCTGCACGTCGTGTCGCGGCTGGAGCCGGGCCAGGTGCTCAACCTGCCGATCGCGCGCGCCGTGCCGATCATCGCGGGGCGCCAGGCGAAGGGCCAAACCATCGGTCACCCGATCGGCCACGGCACGATCGGCGCGATGGACGACCGGGTCGCGATCCAGATTACGCAGCTTTCCTGATCAGCACACCTGATCAGCCACCAGAAAATGAGGTACCGATGACTTTCACCCCACGCGGCTTCGACCTGATCAAGGATGTCGATGTGCGCCTGACCGTCGAGCTTGGGCGCACCGATATGAAGCTCAAGGATGTGCTCGGGCTGACCACCGACAGTGTGGTCGTGCTCGACCGGATGACCGACGAACTGCTCGACGTGATGGTCAACGGCAAGCTGATCGCACGCGGCGAAGTCGTGACGCAGGGCGACCGGTTCGGGCTGCGCATCGTCGAATTGGTCGGCCAGGGCAGCCTGGCACCCGAAGAACCGCGCCGCCGCCCGGACGGCGCGCAGTGATGGCCTGGTATATCATCAAGCTGGTGGTGCTGCTGCCGCTGATCGCGCTGTTCGCCTGGGGGTCGCTGCGCCTCGCCAAACGGCTGGAGGGCCGGTTTGCGATGAGCGAAGGGCCGTCTTCGGGCCTGCGCATCGTCGAATCGCGGCTGTTGTCGCCGACCTTGCGGCTGGCGGTGATCGCGTTTCACGACCGCGAGATTCTGGTGTCCACGTCGAAGCAGGGGCTGGTCCTGCTGGCCGAGGCACCAGCGCGCGCACCTGCGAAAGGTGGCAGCGATGACTGACTATCTTAAGCCCCTCCCCTGAAGGGGAGGGGGGAAGCAGGCGCATCCTGGCGATTGCCTTGATGCTCGTGATCTTCGCCCTGGGCGTCAGTGCCGCCCATGCCCAAACTGCGCCAAACCCCATGCCCGGCGCGCTCGATCGCGCATTCGGCCAATTGTCCGGCGCGCAAGGCAAGGGCAGCCTCGCGCTGTCGCTGCAACTGCTGCTGGTCATGGGCCTGCTGACGATCCTGCCCAGCCTGCTGCTGATGATGACCAGCTTTACCCGCATCCTGATCGTGCTGTCGCTGCTGCGCCAGGCGCTCGGGCTGCAACAGGCACCTCCTAATCCGGTGCTGATCGGGCTGTCGCTGTTCCTGTCGCTGTTCATCATGGCGCCGACGCTCGACAAGGTGAACGCCAATGCGATCGCGCCCTATTCGGCGGGCACGATCGGCGCCGAGCAGGCGTTTACCGCGGGCGGGCGCGAATTTCACAGCTTCATGATCCGCCAGACGCGCCAGCGCGACCTGCTGATGTTCGCCGACATGGCGCACGCGCCGCGCTTTGCGAGCCAAGCCGACGTGCCGTTTTCGATCCTGCTGCCCGCGTTCGTCACCAGCGAATTGAAGACCGCGTTCCAGATCGGGTTCATGCTGTTCCTGCCGTTTCTGGTCATCGACATCGTCGTGTCGTCGGTACTGATGAGCCTGGGCATGATGATGATGAGCCCCACAGTGGTGTCGCTGCCGTTCAAATTGCTGCTGTTCGTGCTGGTCGATGGCTGGTCGTTGCTGATGGCAAGCCTTGCGCAGAGTTTCGCGTAATGGATGACACCACCACCCTCCTCGCGCTCGCCGACCGCATGTTATGGACCGCCGCGCTCGCCGCTGTCCCCGTCTTGGCCGCCAATCTGGCGGTCGGGCTGGTCGTCGGGATTATCCAGGCGGCGACTTCGGTCAACGAACAGACGCTGACGTTCGTGCCCAAGCTGGCGGTGACCACGCTCGTGCTGGTGCTGCTGGGCGGGGCGATGCTCGCGCTCGCCGGGGATTTCCTCAAGGATATCATGGCGCAAATCGCGATGATGGGCCGGTGATTGCATGATCGGCATGGATTTCGGCTTTGGCGCGCTGGAGCTCGAATTCTGGCGGTTTGCGTTCGTGATGACGCGCATCGGCGCGGCGCTGTTCGCCGCGCCGCTGTTCGGATCCGCGGCCGTCACCCCGCAAGTGCGCGTGATCCTGACCGCCGCGCTGTCGGTATTCGTGTGCAACTGGACGCCGGTCGTTGCCCCTCCCGCGCTGCTGTCGCTGGGCGGGATGGTCATCATCGCGGGTGAGATCCTGATCGGCGTCGCGATCGGCTTCGTCATGCAGCTCGCCTTTGCCGCGCCGCTGATCGCCGCCGAAATGATCGGCGCGAGCATGGGCATGGCGATCGCCGCGAGCGCCGACCCGATCAACGGCACGCATTCGGCGGTGTTCGGCCAGTATTTCAGCGTCGTGCTGACCGTGCTGTTTTTCGGCGTGGGTGCGCATCTCGACTGGATCAGCCTGCTGGTCGAAAGCTATCGCACATTCCCGCCCGGCACCGCGTGGATGACGCCCGATCGACTGCACCTGGTCGACCGGTTTGCCGGCGACATGTTCCTGACCGGGCTGATCATCGCGCTGCCGGTCGTGCTGCTGCTGCTGGTCGTGCAGATCGTCACCGGGGTCATCGGCCGGTCGGCGCCCGCGCTCAACCTGATGGCGCTGGGCCTGCCAGCGGGCGTGCTCGCGGGCATTGCCGCGCTCGTCGTTTCGGCGCCCCTGATCGGCGACCGCCTGACCGATCTGGCGCATACTGCCGTGGCGTATAGCGCCGCGATGCTGCAACAGGAGCGGCACGATGGCTGATGACGGCGGCGAAAAAACCTTTGCCCCGACCGCAAAGCGCAAACGCACCGCGGTCGAGGGCGGCGATGTCCTGCGCTCGCGCGAATTGACGATTGCGACGGGCACGGTGGTCGGAGTGGTCTGGCTGATCGTGGCGGGCCCGTGGGTGATGCGCGGGCTGACCAAGGCGATGCGGATCGGGTTTGTGTGGGACCACGATACGCTCGACCATTTTGACCCCGGCGCAATGCTGATTTCCGCCCTGGGCAGCGCACTGCCGCCGATCATGCTGCTGGGGCTTGGCGTGCTGGGGGCATCGCTGTTCGTGCAACTGGGCCTGGGCGATGGTGCATTCGTCGCGAGCAACCTCGTGCCAAAGGCTTCGCGGCTGTCACCCGCCAAGGGCCTGGCGCGCATGTTCGGCGCGCAGGGCCTGATTGAAATCGGCAAGGGCCTGGCCAAACTTGTCCTGCTCGGCAGCCTGACCTTCGTGTGGTTTCGCTCGCGGTTGGTGGCCCTGGTCGGGCTGGGCGCGGGGCAATTGCATGTGCAGCTCGCGTTTGCGTGGAATGCGCTGGCGATGCTGCTGGTCTATCTGTCGGTCGGGCTGCTGCTGATCGCGCTCAGCGATTTCCCCATCCAATGGGTCCGGCGCCAGGCGCGCCTGCGCATGAGCCATCAGGAAATCCGCGACGAACACAAGGAAACCGACGGCAGCCCGCAAGCCAAGCAGGCGATGCGCCGCCGCCAGCGCGCGGTCGCGAAAGGATCGATGCGCAAGGCGGTCAAGGACGCACAATTCATCATCACCAACCCCACGCATTTTGCCGTCGCGATGAGCTATGACCCCGATATCGCGCCCGCCCCAATCGTGCTGGGCAAAGGCCGCGGCGAAACCGCGATGGCGATGCGCGAACTGGCCGCCGAATTCCGCGTGCCCATGCTCGAATACCCCGCACTCGCGCGATCGGTCTATTACACCACGCGCGAAAACCAGGTCATCCGCGAAGAGCTGTATGTCGCAGTCGCCGCCGTCCTGGCCTTTGTGCTAAGCCTGAAACGCGGCGAAAGCCCGCCCGCCCCGCGCGTCGAAGTGCCGCTGTCCGTCCGGTTCGACACCGAAGGCAATCCCGAAATCAGTGCGACGTAATCCCTTAACCCAGCCCGCGATCCGCCGTTCTTTGCCGTATGACCACTGTTTCATCCACCAGCTCGACCGCATCGACCACCAGCACCGCGTCTTCGACGGCGGCCAGCACGTCGACCACGTCCGTCGGCAGCGCAACCCAGGCGCTGCTGACCGAACTGGGCGTCAGCGGCAATATCAACGCCAGCAGCCTGGCCGATGAATTGTCCGTCGCCGAATATTCCGGCCAGGTCGATCAGCTCAACACCAGCAACACCGCGCTTTCCACGCAGATTTCGGACGCGTCATCGCTGATGAACATGGTCTCCACCCTGTCGACCTCGCTCGATACCCTGATCAGCGCAGGCAGCCTGTCGTCGCAGCCGCAGATCGCCAACAGCGCAGTCGCCACCGTCAGCGCCGGCACCGTCAGCGGCAGCGGCACCGCCACCCTGGAAGTCGATCAACTCGCGCAAGGCCAGACGATCGCCAGCGCCGCCGTCCCAGCATCGACGACCGATGTCGGCTCGGGCAGCCTGACTATTACGCTCGGCACGATATCCGGATCCACCTTCACCGCCGGCACCGCCAGCGCGATCACCGTCAACGTCGCCGCAGGCGATACACTCTCGCAACTCGCCACCGCGATCAACTATTCGGGCGCCGGCGTCAGCGCCTATGTCGCGACCAATTCCACCGGGCAGCAACTCGTCATCACCGGCCCGCAAGGCGCCGCCAACGCGTTCACGATCAGCGCGAGCGAAAATGCGTCGGACCCCGGCCTGGCCAAATACGCCTATGACCCGTCCACATCATCGAGCACCGGCGGCGGCGCAACGCTCGCCGCCGCCGCCACCGACGCCAGCTATATCCTCAACGGCGTATCGCGCACCGCCACATCGAATTCGATCACCGATGCCGCGCCCGGGATCTCGCTCAACCTGACCGGCACCAATGTCGGCGCCCCGACCTCGATCAGCTTCACCAGCCCGACCAGCGCAATCAGCAGCGCGATGAACGACCTCGTCACCGCGCTCAATTCGATCGTCGGCTCGCTCAACACCGACACCGCCGTCGGCGGCGCGCTCAACAACAACCCCGGCGCGCGCGCGATGACCCAGGCCCTGTCCGCGCTCAGCTCGACCACGGTCATGCCCGACGCCACCGCCGGCCAACCCGCAACCCTGGGCGACCTCGGCCTGACCACCAACAAGGACGGCACCTTCACGCTCGACGCAACCGTGCTCAGCAAGGCAATCAGCGCCAACCCCGCCGCCGTAACCGCCATGTTCACCACCGGCGTCAACGGCGTCTATGCCACGATATACGACCTGTCGGCAGCCGTCAGCGACCCGACCAACCCCAACTCGCTGGCCGGATCAAGCGCCGACCTGACCACGCAACAAACCGCCAACACCACCCAGCTCAGCAAGATCGCGACCGAACAGGCCACCCTGCGCACCACGCTGCTCAACCAGTTTTCCGCGCTGAACGCCGCAGTAACCGCCGACAAATCGACCCAGTCGTTCCTGACCCAACAAATCGCGCTGTGGACCAACAGCACCAGCACGACGAGCTGACATGCTGCTCCAACGCGACCCCTCCGAAGCCTACCGCCGCATCGATTTCGACGCCCGCGTCAAAGGTGCTACCTCGCGCCAACTGGTCGACCTGTGCCTCGAACAAGTCGCAGGCTCGGTCGGCCGCGCCATCCACGCCAGCGGCCGCGGCGACAACGGCGCCAAAAGCGCCGCCCTCACGCGCGCGATCGCCGCGCTGACCGCGCTGCAGATGGGCGTCGATCCCGATGCCGCGACTGGCCAGGCGCTTTTACAATTGTACGCCTCGGCCCGCACCACGATCCTGGATAGCGTGCTGGCGTTCAATCCAGCGGGCCTGACGCAGATTCGGCAGGATTTCATCGAGATCCGCACCGCGAAGCTTGGGGCTGTTCCGGCTTAGTTTGGGCCTTCGGTGGGCGTTTTAAGGGCCTCCGGCGGCCTAGGGCCATTGCCCTAGGAACCCGTTACCGTCTTGCTCTGCGCACCGGCTGTGCGTTTGCGTCCCGCTGCCGACTAGCAGTTTTTCAGCCGCTTTGCGGCGGGACGCAAACGCATGGGCAACGCGCGAACATAAGATTACCGTCGCCCCGGACCTGATCCGGGGTCCCGCTGTTCTTTCACCTCGTTCGCCCCATTCAAGTCACGCTGGCAAAGAAAAGCGGGATCCCCGATCAAGTCCCATAGGGCTAAGGTAAACCGAAATCCTCAAATTCCGCTCGTGCTGAGCTTGTCGAAGCATGCGCGCGACGCCAGTTCTGGGCGCCCGGTCCAGGCGTTGGGCCGGCCTCAGCGCGCATCCTTCGACGGGCTCAGGATGAGCGGAGATGGGAATGTGAGGCATTGCGACCATAACTTAGCGCCTATGGGATCAAGTCCGGAATGACGAGATAGGGCTTTGTAAGCGCGTATGGGCCACCACCCTTGCATCCTGTTACCGTCCGCGTTGGCGTGCCCGCCTGGCAGAACATCCTGCCGCTGCGCCGGAAGACGATACCCCGCGCGCCTGGGTGCAAACGCATAGCCAGCGCGCAATTCAAGACGGTAACGGGTCCCTAGGGCGATGGCCCTAGGCCGCCGGAGGCCCTGAAAAGCCCGCCGGAGGCCCTGAAACGCCCGCCGGAGGCCCTGAACAAAACCGACAGGAATCCCGGGGACATGACAAAACGCCACAACCCCTAAACCACCTGTTGACGATTGCGGCGATATGACCGAGTCGTCTGGTGCCTGGACAGCCCCCGGGATTGAGAGAGCTGCGCGTGACGCCGGATATCGACCCTTTCGATCTTGATGCGGCCATCCTGCGCCGCAATATGCAGGACATGCGTGCGTTCATGGCCGCGCTTGCCGAGCGATTGGATACGGCGTTGCCGGGCAGGGTCGCGATCGAGCGGAAACGGGACGGGATGTTTGCATCGACAACGCACGTCGCGCGCATCGCGCTGACCACCGATGCGGCCGAATATGCCATCACGCTTGACCGGTCGGGCGTAAAAACCACACGGGCGAAAAGTGTCCGCGGGGTCACCATTTCCACTGCGACGATCACGCCGACCGCCTGGATCGACGAAGTGCGTACGGCAGTGGCGAGGTTGTCGAACACCGCAGACGAGGCATCCGCCGTGATCGGCAAGTTTCTTTAAACACAGCGGGGGCGGGAATGGCCTGGTTTGGCAAAAATCGCGGGACTGACGATGAAGCCGGCAGGGCCATGGCGCAATATCGCCAGAACGCCTGGGCCTATGCGCTCGCCCACAAGCAGTTGCCGGATTTTGTCGAAGCCCGGTTGAAAGACGCCGCCGCCGCCAAAATCCCGTGGATGTCGACGATGCAGCCTGCAGAGCTGTTGCTGGCAAAGAGCCATGGCATCCGCCCGCTGGCCACGGTCACCGGCACGTGCTGGTTCCATTACGGCTATAGCTGGACCGACGGCCACGTTGACGGGTGGGGCGCGGCGGTCGATCGCCTGAAGCGCGAGGCGCTGGCCGTGGGCGCCAATGCGGTGGTCGACGTGCAGATGCGCACCGTGCAGAGCAAGGACGGTCGCAGCATGGATTTCACGCTGTTTGGTACGGCGGTAAAAGTCGATGGCCTGCCGCCTTCGAGAGACCCGGTGATTGCCACGATTTCCGCGCTGGAATTTGTCCGCCTGCTTGAAATGGGCATCGTCGTCTGCGGAATTTCGGTAGGCACCGATTACAATTTCCTCGATTTTGCGTCGGGCTATGGCAACGGCTTTGGGGGGGGCTCTACCGGCGGCATTTTTGGTTCCGGCCCCGCCTATCAGGTGCAGCAGCAGTTGCGTGCGTTTGGCGGCAATGTTCCGATCACCGAACTGACCAATTTCTGGGAATCGATCCGGCGCAAGGCCCATGCGCAATTGCGCGCCAATGCCAAGCGGATCGGCAATGGCGTGCTCGCGCGGACGCATTTCGGTGAATTGCTGCGCGTCGAGCGCGACAAGCAGCCGCCGGATTACCTCGGCCGCCACATCGTCATCGGCACCGTGATCGAAACCCGGCGCGGCGACGGCATTCCGCACCATATCGCGACCGTAATCGACATGCGCGACGAACTGTCTCCGTTGAACGGGGGCAGCACCGGGTCGCGCAACACGCTCGATAGCAACAACGAATACTCAGGGGGAATCTGATGAGCGATATCAACGACATTCCAGCCCACGCACTGGAACGGATGAAGGGCCTGCGCGGCGCGGCCAATCCGGAAGGGATCTTTACCTCCGATTTCTCGGTCAACGAATTCCTGCTGGTGCGAAAGGCCGGGTTCGAGCCGATCGGGCTGTGCGTCGGGTCCTGCATCTATCACCTGGGGTTCCAGATGGCGGGCTGGAACACCAACCAGGAAATGACCACGCTGTCGCAGGCCATGTACGAAGCGCGCGAACTGGCGATGTCGCGGATGCGGACCGAAGCCGCCGACATGGGCGCCGACGGGATCGTCGGCGTGCGCCTGACGGTAAAGCGCATGGAATGGGATGCCAAAGTGCTGGAATTCGTCGCGATCGGCACGGGCATCGTCCACGCCGCCGGGCACGAGGGATACAAGGGACCGCAGGGCCAGCCGTTTACATCCGACCTGTCGGGTCAGGATTTCTGGACCCTGCTCCAGGCCGGATACCGCCCGCTCGAAATGGTGATGGGCAGTTGCGTCTATCATGTCGCGCACCAGGGCGTGTTGAAAAGCATGGGCAATATCGGCCAGAACGTCGAGCTCACCAATTTTTCGCAGGCGCTGTACGATGCGCGTGAAATCGCGATGGAGCGGATGCAGAACGAAGCATCGGCCGCCGGCGCCGAAGGTGTGGTCGGCGTCGATCTGCACGAAGGCAGCCATAACTGGGCGCCGCATATCATCGAATTCTTTGCCATCGGCACCGCCGTGATCCCGATCTCGACCGAGCTCGATCCATCGACCATCCCCGATCCGCAGCTCGTGCTGTCGGTCAACAGCTGAACGCAAAGGACATCACCATGAGCATTCTGGGCCGAGTGGCGGACCTGTTTCAGGCCAAGACCAACACGCTTCTCAATATCCTCGAAAACCCCAACGACACGCTCGACCTGTCGTATGAGAAAATGCTGACCGGCCTGCAGGAAACCAAGCGCCACCTGGCCGATGTGGTGGCGCAGCAGGTGTCGCTCGAACGCCAGATCGGCGCGATCGACAAGGAAATCGGCGGGGCCGAAGACGACGCCGCCACCGCCGTCAAGGCCGACCGCGAAGATCTCGCCCGTGCCGCCCTGGTCCATCGCCGCCGCGCGATGGATACGCGCGCCACGCTGGTCACCGCGCACGATGCGATTGTGCCGCAGGTCGAAAAACTGGCCGGATATCAGCGCCAACTGGAATTGCGAATCGACACATTCCGCACCCAGAAGGAAACGATGAAAGCCAGCTATGCCGCGGCCAAGGCGCAAGTCGCCGTCACCCAATCGCTGACCGGCGTGGGCAATCAACTGGGCCGCACCGGCGCCGCCTATACCCGCGCCGAAGACAAGATGCTGGCGATGCGCGACAAGGCCGACGCGATGGACGGCATGATCCAGCACGGACTGCTGAACGATCCGCTGGACAAGCGCGACGCCGCGACCCGCGAGATCGCGCAATTGCGGGCCGACCACGCGGTGGAAGACGACCTGGCGCTGCTGAAGCTGCAATTGAGCAGCGAAGAGAAAGTGGCCCTGCCCGCACCGGAATCGCCAAAACCGGAATGAAATCAGGCGGCAAAAACGAACCCGACGCGGCTTCGCAAGCGCGGCAACAGCAGTGGGCCGATGCAATCCAGCACGAAGGACTGCCGGACTTCGTTCGCGCGCGACTAAAGGCCGCGTCCGATCGCCAAACCCCCTGGCTGTCGACGATGTCGCCTGCCGAATTGCTGCTGAGCAAGAGCCACGGCATCCGCCCCGTCGCCACGGTTTCAGGCACATGCTGGATTGCCTATGGCACAGGCAGCCCGACCGGATACCTGACCGACGAATGGGGCAATTTCGCCCAAGGCTGGACCCGCGCGATCGAACGCATGAAACGTGAAGCAGTGGCCGCCGGTGCCAATGCCGTAGTCGACGTACAAATGCGCTCCAGCCCGAGCCCCCAGACAACCAGCGCCGATTTCACCGTATTCGGTACCGCCATCCGCTTCGCCCGCCTGCCCCCCTCCACCGATCCGGTGATCGCCTCGGTCTCCGCCCTCGACTTCGTGCGCCTGCTCGAAAACGGCATCGTCGTGTGCGGCATGGGCATGGGCACCGCATTCGACTTCGTCTACACCCCCGGCACCTACACCAACACCCGCCCCAACGGCCCGGCCCGCGCACGATTGATCGCACAACAGCTCAAGACATTGGGCGGCAACCAGCCCGTCGATGAACTGAGCGAATTCTGGCAGGACATTCGCCGCCGCGCCCACCAACAGCTTCGCCAGAATACACTGGCAACCGGCCGCGGCGTCCTCGCCCGAACCAATTTCAGCCAACTCAGCCGGGACTCGGACAATTACTTCGGACGCCATATCGTGATCGGCACCGTAGTCGACGCGGGCCGCTCCGGTCGCGGGCAACGCAATGTCCGCACCGTGGTCGATATGCGCGACGACCTGTCCCCGCTGAACGCCGTGCCATCGAGCGAAGTCGACGCTGTGTTGACGGCGGGGTTGTCCAAGGGTGGTAAGGGTTAGGGGTTTAAGGGCCTCCGGCGGCCTAGGGCCATTGCCCTAGGAACCCGTTACCTTCTTGCACTGCGCGCTGACTTGGCGTTTGCGTCCCGCCGCGTACGGGCAGGATTTCAGCCGCTTTGCGGCGGGGCGCAAAGGCATGGGCAACACGCGAACATAAGATTATCGTCGCCCCGGACTTGATCCGGGGCCCCACTGTTCTTTCTGTTCGATCGCGCCATTCAAGCCACGCCCGCACAAAAAAGCGGCATCCCGGATCAAGTCCGGGACGACGACGAGGCTAAGTCAGCGCGCAGTCCGAAACGTGAGATTGTAACGAAACACGCCCGCCGGGCTTTTACCGCCGCCCAAGGTGTCGATACCATGAAAGGTCAGCCGAGCGGGGCCACCCCAGACAACCACGTCGCCATGGAACAGACGAATCCGTGTGGGCTTTGCGCCACGGATCGCGCCGCCCCACAGGAACGTCGCGGGTAGACCCAGCGACACCGAGACGATCGGAACGTCGAAGTCGCGCTCGTTGCGGTCCTGGTGCAGCGACAGCCGGGAACCGGGCTCATACCAGTTGATCAGGCAGGAATCGGGATCGAATGCGGGAAACCCTGCAATTTCGGCGGCCCGCGCGGCCAACGACCGGAAAGATTGCGGCATCACCGGCCACGGCATTCCCGTTTCCGGATCGATCGGATCGTAACGATACCCGCTCCGGTCTGTCACCCAGCCGACACCGCCACAGTTGGTCATGGCGACCGACATCGGCCATCCGCCCGGCGTGATCATCCGGCGAAACGGCGCTGTGATGTCGATATGCCGGATCGCGGCCAGCAATGTATCCGTCTCTGCAGCGGCGAAGCCCCCGAGCAGCACGGCCCCCGGCGCCAGCGGCATAGCTTTGCGATCCTCGAACAGGTCGGTGGGAAAGACAGGCTCAGGTGGCGTCATGGAAAATGATCCCCACAGTATGCCGGCGACCCGACCGCAACGCGCTGACTCCGTGCCGCAACGCGACCCGGTAGTCGCCTTTGGTCCCACGATGCGGACGACTGTTGACCGCAAACACGACCGCATCGCCCTTGGTGAGCGGCACCACCGTCGCGCGCGACTGCATGCGCGGCCGCGTTTCAGTCAGGACGAACTCGCCGCCTTCGAACGCCTCGTGCGGTTCCGACAGCAGGATTGCCACCTGCAGCGGGAAAACATGTTCGCCGTAGAGGTCCTGATGCAGGCAATTGTAGTCGCCCGGGCCATATTGCAGCAGCAACGGCGTGGGGCGCCGCTGCCCGGCGGCGTGGCATCGGTCCAGGAACGCTGCGTGGTCGGCCGGGAAACGGACGTCGATCCCCATGCGGTCGTGCCAGGCGTTCGCGATCGGGACGAGCCTGGGATACAAACTCGTCCGCAGGTCCTGCACGAGATCGGGCAGCGGATAAGCGAAGTAGCGATATTCGCCCTTCCCGAAGCCGTGGCGCGCCATGACGACGTGGCTGCGGAACCTGTCGGTTTCCTCATACATGCCGGCGATCGCATCGCTCTCGTGGACGGTCAGCAATTTGGGCAGCACCGCCCAGCCCTGCCGGTCGAGGTCATCGCCGACCGCAGCCCAATCGTACTTCGCGATCATGCGGCTGTTTCCATAGCGAGCAGCTTGCGCTTGCGTTCCACCCCCCAGGCATAGCCGGACAGCGCACCATCGCTGCGCACGACCCGGTGGCACGGGATCGCGACCGCCAGGTTGTTTGCGGCACAGGCGCCGGCGACCGCGCGGTGCGCACTCGGCGCGCCGATGCGGTTTGCGACATCGGTGTACGAAGCGGTCGCCCCCACCGGAATGTCGCGCAGCGCCTGCCACACCCGCTGCTGAAACGCGTTGCCGCGCACGTCGAGCGGCAGATCGAGCCCGACTTGCGGCGCCTCGACAAACCCGACGACTTTCGCAACGATCGCTTCGTAGTCGGGATCGGCGCCGATCAACCGCGCGTGGGGAAAGCGGTCCTGAAGATCGCGGGCCAGCGCGTCGGGATCGTCGCCGAGCAGGATCGCGGCCACGCCCCTGGCACTCGATGCGACGAGGATCGAACCGAGCGCGGTCTCCCCGATCGCAAAGCGGATGTCCTCCGCCACGCCGCCCTTGCGCAAGGTCGATGGGGTCATCCCCAGCATGGCGTTGGACGCTTCGTAAAAGCGACCGCTCGAATTGAAGCCCGCGTCGTAGATCGCCTCGGTGACGCTGCTCTCGCCCGCCAAGGCCTCGCGCACGCGCTTTGCCCGCCACGCGTCGGCATAGCCTTTTGGCGTAAGCCCGGTGTGCGCTTTGAAGACCCGGTGAAAATAGCCCGAGCTGAGGCCAAGCGACCCGGCCAATTCAGCCAGCGACGGAGCCGCCTCGCTCGCCTCGATCGTGCGGCAGGCCCGTGTAACGATGTCGGCGTTGACGACATCCGCCGCAGGCCCGTCGGGCTTGCACCGCTTGCAGGCCCTGAACCCGGTGCGCTGCGCACTCTCGAGCGTGTCATGGATGGTCACGTTCGCAGGGTTGCAACCGCGCGAGGCACACGACGGCCGGCAATAAACCCCGGTCGTGCTTACCGTGTACCAGAACTCGCCATCCGCCGTCCTGTCGCGCGCAACAATCCGCGCCCACCGCGGATCGGCCAAAGTCGCGCCTGCTTGTGTGTCCCGATTGGTCATTTCGCTCTCCTCTGTATCTGGGTTCCAGAGGTAACCTGGCTATCGACGCACAAAACTCCGTCCCTTGCTCTCTAATCGAATTCGATCCCGGTCGTCGCCCTTGGATTCGAGCGCAAGAAGCGGAGTTCGCCTGTCCGTGGGGCACGTATGTGGGGTTCCGTTCACATCACGGAAAGACCCAAACGACCGACGTGGGCCGGGCTCGCGCGAGGTTTAAAGGCCAAGGGCCCATACGCGCCAACATACCCTCTTCTCGTCATCCCGGACTTGATCCGGGATCCAGCTTTCTTTGCGAGCGTGGTTTGAATGGTGAGCAACGAGCAGAAAGGCAGCGGGGCCCCGGATCAAGTTCGGGGCGACGATGATCTTATGTTAGCGCCGATGGGCTAGGCCCCCTTGTATCCCGTAACCGTCTTGCACTGCGCAGATTTCCACGGCTGCGTCCCGCCGCGCAGCGGCAGCCATTCAGCGCATTGCGGCAGAACGCAAACGCCCGGGCAGCATACAGTTCAAGACGGTAACGGGTTCCTAGGGCGTTGGCCCTAGGCCGCCGGAGGCCCTTCAACGCACGCGCAAGCGGCCAGCACCGCAGCCCCCAATTCAACCAGCGGCAATTCCTGGCAAGCCGCATCAAGCGCAATCACCGCTTCAGGCGTTTCCCTCACCACCGCGGTCCGGCGATCCTGCACGAACGTCGCCCCGCCAGCTTCGCGCAGCAGGCGCAGGCCGCGCGCGCCATCTCGCCCCATCCCGCTCAGCACCACGCCGACTGCGGGAATCCCGGCGCGGGCGATCGAGCCAAACAGCAGGTCGGCTGAGGGGCGGGCGCCGTCGATCGGGTCGCGGGTCATCAGGCGCAGGCGGGGTGGCGTGCCGGGTTCGATGACGGCGTGGGTATCGGGGTGTGCGGCGATGTGGATCGTGCCCTGGGTCAGGGGGGCGCCGTTTTTTGCCTTTCGGACGTGGCAGGGGAGCGCGGTGGTTAGCTGGGTGTGGAAGCTATCGGCCAGGTTGGGTTCGGCGTGGAGGCAGATCACTGTGGGTGGGCAATCGTCGGGGAAATGGGCGAGCATTGTCATCAGCGCGTCGATGCCGCCCAGGGCCGCGCTGATCGCGATCAGGCGGCCGTTCCAGGCGAAAGGCGCTGGTTTCGGGGCGGCGTGTGGTTTGCGAGTGTGCACATCGGTGCCGGCGGCGGCCAGGACGACCCGGGCGAGTTGGCTCATCGCTTTGGCGAATTGTTCGGGCGTTACGTGCAGCGGTTTGGGGAAGCATTCGACGGCGCCGAGTTCGCGCGCGCGCAGGGAGGTTTCGGAATCGGCCTGGCTCAGCGTCGACAGCATGACGACGGGGACGGGGTTTGTTTCCATGATTTCGGCGAGGAATTCGATGCCGCTCATGCCTGGCATTTCGACGTCGAGCGTTATCACATTGGGTTTCAGGTCGGCGATCAATTGGCGCGCATCGGCGGCGTTGCGGGCTGTGCCGACGACTCTGACGTGCTTGGCGCGATCGAGAATATCGCTGAACAGCGCGCACATCGCCGCAGAATCGTCGACGATCAGGACGCGGGCTTCGAACATCGCCCGGTGTTTACGCGCGGGGCTGCCCAGAAATCCTGAGGCCCGGGATACGTATCTCACCGTAAGCCGGGCGCAAGCCGACCTTTGCTGCTGCGCGTGTAGGCTGGCCTGACGATTTTCGTTAAACCGGGAGGACTGCCATGCCGACGATCAGCCTGCCCGCGCGTTGCGACCGGGCTGCGGCACAGGCGCTCTTGCCGCGGTTGATCGCGGCGCAGGCGGCCGGCGGCTTGATCATCGACGCGCGTGATTGCAGCCAGATCGGCCAGGCGATGCTGCAAGTGCTGATCAGCGCGCGGCGGACTGGCGCTGGCGCGGTGATCGAGGGTTCGGCGCATGTGCGCGATACCGCGCGGCTGTTCGGTTTGTTCGCGCAGTTATTCGACGACGCGGCGCCTGCATGAAATTCGAAGACATTCAGGCGATTTTCTTCGCCGAATGCGACGAAGCGCTCGTCGCTGCGGAACAGGGCCTGGTCGCTTGCCGGGACGGCGCGCAGGACGATGACACGGTGAACGCGGTGTTTCGCGGGGTGCATTCGATCAAGGGCGGCGCGGGCGCGTTCGGTTACGGCGCGTTGCAGGCGTTTACGCATGTGTTCGAAACGCTGCTGTCCGATGTGCGCGACGGGACGGTGCCGATTACCGCGCCGCTGCTCGACCTGATGCTGCGCGCGCTCGACACGGTCAGCGATCATGTCGGCGCCGCGCGCGGACTTGGCGCGGCGCCCGACGACATCGCGCTGATCGCCGAATTGAACGCTGCGATGGCCAGGACCGGTGACGACGCATTTGCCGCCATGCTCGATGACATCGTCGGCGCCCTGCACGGCGATGATGGCACCTGGATCGTCAAAGTCCACCCGCATGGCGGCGCAATGGCCAATGGCAGCGAGCCGCTGCTGATGCTGCGCGAAATCATCGATCTGGGCGGCGTGTGCCTCGGCTGCGATACCGGCGATGTCCCGACGCTCGATGCGTTCGACCCCGGCGCGGGCTATCTGACGTGGCGATTTGCCATGCCCGGCGCTGTGACCGAGGCCACGGTGCGCGATGCGTTCGACTATGTCGGCGACGACTGCAGCGTGACGTTTGGTGACGGCGCGCCGCCAGCCAAGGCCCCGCAAGCCCCGGCAGTTTCGCCCGCCGCTCCATCGATCCGCATAGACCTGGCCAAGCTCGACACGCTGATCGACGCCGTCGGCGAACTGGTCATTGCTCAAGCGATGATGGCGCAGCGGCTCGGCAGCCTGGGTGCCGGCACATACCGGGCGGTGTCCGACGAACTGACACAAATGGAAGCGCTGACCCGCGACATTCAGGAAACCGCAATGGCGATCCGCGCGCAGCCGATCGGCGCGGTATTCAGCCGCGTGCCGCGCATCCTGCGCGAATTGGCCGACAGCACCGGCAAACGCGTCCACCTGGTCGTGTCGGGCGAAAGCACCGAGCTCGACAAGACCGTGATCGAGCGGCTTGGCGAACCGCTGACCCACCTGATCCGCAACGCGGTCGATCACGGCATCGAGCCAGCCGAAACCCGCATTGCTGCGGGCAAGCCGGCGCTCGGCACGCTGACTCTGTCGGCCGAGCACAAATCGGGCCGAATCCTGATCCGCATCGGCGATGACGGCCGCGGCATCGACCGGGCACGCGTCCGCGCCAAGGCGATCGAGCGCGGCGTAATCGCGGCGGACGCTGTGCTGTCCGGCGAAGAGATCGATGCGCTGATCTTTGCCCCCGGATTTTCGACCGCGCCGGCGATCACCAATGTCTCGGGCCGCGGCGTCGGGCTCGATGTCGTGCGCCAGAGCGTCAAGGACCTGGGCGGGCGCATCACGATCGAAACAGTGCCCGGATCGGGCACGACCTTCACCCTGGCCCTCCCGCTGACTTTGGCGATTTCGGACGGCATGGTCGTCAATGTCGGCGATCAGACGCTGGTCGTGCCACTGGCCAATGTCGTCGAAAGCCTGCGCCCCGCGCCGCGCGATGTGAAAGCGCTGGGCGCGCACCGCGCGATGATCGACGTGCGCGGGCAGTTTGTCCCGATCGTGCCGCTGCATCTGGCGGTCGGCGCCGTGGGCGCGGTCGAACGCGCCGAGCTTGGCGTGCTGATAGTCGTCGAAACCGAAAGCTCGGGCACCGCCGCGCTGTTGGTCGATGCCATCTGCGACCAGCGCCAGGTCGTGATCAAGAGCCTCGACACGCATTTCCGTGCCGTCGATGGCGTGGCCGGCGCGACGATCCTGGGCGATGGCCGGGTCGCGCTGATCGTCGATGTCGACCGGCTGGTCACGCGGCACCTGGTCGAAGAGAATTGGCAGGCCGCGGCATGACCATCACGGTCCCCTTTGCCGATACCCTGCCCGGGATCAGCCCGGGCATTTACGACGCCGCCGATTTTCACGCGATCGCCGCGATCGCCTATCGCGAGGCGGGCATCGTCCTGGCCGAAGGCAAGGCGATGCTGGTCTATTCGCGACTGGCCGCGCTCGTCCGCACATCGGGCTGCGCGACATTCGGCTCGTACGTGCTGCGCATCCGCGAAGACGCCGGCGAGCGAACCAAAGCGATCGGCGCGCTGACCACCAACCACACGTTTTTCTACCGGGAAGCGCACCACTTCGACCATTTCCGCGATGCCGTCCGGCCGCATCTGATCGAGCGACTGGAACGCGGCGAACCGGTGCGACTGTGGTCCGCCGGATGTTCGACCGGCGAAGAACCCTGGTCGTTGGCGATGACCCTGCTCGGCCCCGACCACACGGCCGGCGCAGCACTGGCGCGGCGGGACATCCGCATCTTGGCCAGCGACATCGCCACCCATGCGCTGAACACCGCGCAGGCCGCACGCTATCGCACCACCGAGCTGAGCGCACTGCCCCCGGGCTTGCGCGAGGCCTGGACAACGATCGACGGTGACCACGCAACGATCGCCCCGGACTTACGCGCGATCGTCCGGCTCCGCCCGCTCAACCTGCTCGACACATGGCCGATGGCGCGCCGTTTCGATGCGATATTCTGCCGCAACGTCATGATCTATTTCGACAATCCGACAAAAGAGCGGCTGGTTTCGCGGTTCGCAGACATCCTGGCGCCCGGCGGCATGCTCTATGTCGGGCACAGCGAGCGCGTCTCCGGCCGCGCGCTCGCCCGGTTCACGCCCGCAGGCCCGACCATCTACCGCATGACCGGCGCGTCATGATCCCCGAAACGCCCGCCATCCGCGTCGTGATCGTCGAGGATTCGCCGACAATGCGCGCGATCCTGACCACGCGGCTGGAACGCGACGGCGACATCGTCGTGGTCGGCGCCGCCGCCAATGCCGCCCAGGGCCGCGCAATGATCCGCGAGCGCAATCCCGATGTGGTCACGCTCGATATCGAAATGCCCGGCATGAACGGCCTCGATTTTCTCGAGAAAATCATGGCGCTGCGCCCGACCCCGGTGATCGTGGTATCCGGATCGGCGCAGCAGGGCGCGGCCGCAACCGCGCGCGCCCTCACGCTCGGCGCGGTCGCCTGTTACGCGAAATCGGCGAGTTCGGGCGGATTGCCGTTCGACGATGCAGGCCGGCTGGCCGGTCTGGTCAGGGACGCCGCACGCGATCGCACGCCCGCTTCGTCGCCCAAACCGCCCCGCCTGATCGCGATCGGCGCCTCCACCGGCGGCGTCGAAGCATTACAGATCCTGCTCAGTGAATTTCCCCGCGACTGCCCGCCCACGCTGATCGTGCAACACATCACCGCGCGCTTCGCATCGACAATTGCGCGCACGCTCGATCACCACTGCGCGCCGACCGTTGTGCTGGCCGCGCCCGACATGCCGCTGCGCACCGGGCACGTCTATCTGGCGCCGGGCGATGATCGCCACCTGACGGTAAGTGGCGGCGCCGCACTATCCTGTCACCTTTCCCCAGGCGCACCAGTGTCGGGCTATGCGCCATCGATCGATGCGCTGTTTCAATCGGTCGCGTGGGTGGTCGGCGCCCAGGCTGTCGGCATCGTGCTGACCGGCATGGGCAGCGACGGCGCCGCGGGCCTGCTGACTATGGCGCAAGCAGGTGCACGCACCATCGTCCAGGACGAGGCCAGCTCGTCCGTATTCGGCATGCCCCGCGCGGCAATCGCGCTGGGCGCGGCGGGCACGGTCGCCCCCATCCGCCACATCGCGCGCCACGTGTTCGCCAGGGCCGCCTGATGCTTCACACCCCCATCGAGCCCGCCCGCAATCGCACGACCGTCATGCAGGGCCAGGCGCTCGTCAGTGCCGACCCGCGCGCCGAATTTTCGACCGTCCTGGGCAGTTGCGTCGCGCTGTGCCTGTTCGACCCCGGCGCAAACCTGGGCGGCATGAACCATTTCCTGCTCGCCGAACCACCCCGGCATGACACCGGCCCACACCCCGACGCCGCCACGATCGACGAACATTTCGGCACCTACCTGATGGAATTGCTCGTCAACCACATGCTCGTTCGCGGCGGGTCAAAGGCCCGGCTGAAGGCGCGACTGTATGGCGGCGCCGACGTAAACCGCACGACGATGCGCATCGGCGAAGCCAATGCCGACTTCGCGCGCGGCTTCGTCAATCGCGAAGGCATCGAACTGCTGGCAACCGACCTCGGCGGCACCAGCGCCCGCCGCGTCGATTTCCGCCCCGCATCAGGCCAGGTCCGCTGCCGCCATGTCAACGACAGCTTCGCGCCGCCCGACCGCCCCACCATCCGCCCCGCAAAAGCCACCGGCGATGTCGAACTTTTCTGAAAAACCCCACCAATTTCAACCAGCGAGCACACCCCGATGACCACGACCCGCATTCTCACCGTCGATGACAGCCCGTCGATGCGCGCGCTGCTCAATCACGCTCTATCCGCGCATGGCTTCGACGTGGTCCAAGCCGAAGACGGCATGGCCGCGCTCGACTGGCTGGCCAACAACGACGTCGATGTCGTGATCACCGATATCAACATGCCGCGTCTCGACGGCTTTGGCCTGATCGAGCGGCTGCGCGAAGGCACGCGCCACCGCGATCGCCCGATCCTGGTGCTGAGCACCGAAAGCAGCGAGGACAAGAAGGCCCGCGCCCGCGCGGCCGGCGCGACCGGCTGGATCATCAAACCGTTCGACCCGGCAAAGCTCGTCGCCGCCGTTCGCCGCGTGGCCCACTGATAACCCAAAGGATATTGGCAATGCTGCATGAACTGATCACGTTCGAAGTTGCGGGCCAAGTGTTCGGGCTCGACATCATGGCCATCCGCGAAATCCGCGCGTGGAGCCCCGCAACACGCCTGCCACGCGTGCCGCATTATGTCGCCGGCGTGGTCAATCTGCGCGGCACGGTGCTCCCGGTAATCGACTTGGCCGCGCGCCTCGGCTGGCACGCCACCGCGCCAACCCCGCGCCACGCGATCATCGTCACGCAATGCGGCGCGCAGATCGGCGGCTGGATCGTCGATTCGGTCAGCGATATCGTCACCGTACCCGACGGCGCGCTGCAACCGCCGCCGCCCGGCGCCGGCCAGGACGCCGTCGTGCCATTCCTCGACGGCCTCGCCGCCATCGGCGACCAGATGGTCATGGTGCTCAATCTGGCGGCCCTGATCGACGCACCAGCCCACAATGCGCAGGCCGCGTGATGCGCGTCACACCACCCAGCGCAGGAGGCCGATAATGGCCAACGCCGCCACGCACCGCCAGATCGCCGCGGTGCTGGAAGAACTGTCGCAGGAAGTCGAAACGCTGGGCACGATGCTGTGCAGCGATATGGACCTGGCCATCCGCCACATCGCCGCACTGCAGGCGATAGACATGATCGCCCAGAAACAGCGCTCGCTCGCGATCCTGCTCGACGCCGAATCGCCAGAGGCCGAAGTCGACCATATCGTGATCGACTCACTGCGCGACCGGATGCGCGCGCTGCGCTGAACCAGCCGCACGTGTCGTTGTGGCACGAAGCCGGTCCGAAGCCGCGCCAGATACGCATTGCGCGGCGCCACCAAATCCCCGACAAAATGCCGAACTTCCAGTCGCAAACACCTAACAAGCAGGACAACATGGCGGTCATTGGCGTGTGGAGCGTCAAAGGGGGCGTGGGCAAAACCACGCTGGCAGTCGATCTGGCCTGGCGGGCGGCAACCTGCTTCGGCCATCGCACGCTATTGTGGGACCTGGATCCCCAAGGCGGCTGCTCCTGGCTCCTCGGCCACGAACCACCACGCGCCCCTCGCGCCACATCGCTGTTCCACCGCATCGCCCCGCCCACCGACATGATCGAGCCCACCCGCTGGCCCAACCTGTCACTGCTGCCCGCCGACCCCAGCCTGCGCGGCCTGTCAATGGCCCTCGCCCGCATCGGCCAACACCGCCGCCTCGGCCAACTGACCGCGCGCCTGACCGCCGAATACCCCCGCATCGTCCTCGATTGCCCCCCAGTCCTGAACGAAATCAGCGACCAGGTCATCGGCGCCGCAGACCTCCTGATCGTCCCCCTGCCCCCCTCACCCCTGGCATCCCGCGCACTCGACACCATCCGCCACGAACTGGTCCGCAACCACCAACGCCACCCACCAATTCTCCCCGTCCTCTCAATGTACGATAGCCGCCGCCGCCTCCACCGCGAAGTCCACCAGGGCTTCGCCGCAGGCTGGCCCGTCATCCCGATGGCCAGCACGATCGAACAATCCGCCGTGCGCCGGATGCCCGTCGGCGCGTTCGCGGGATGGACCGATGCGAGCCGGAGGTTGCAGAATTTGTCGGATGCGATCGAGGATAAGTTGCGGTTGCGTAAGACGATTGGTTCCTGAAGGGCCTCCGGCGGGCGCTTAAGGGCCTCCGGCGGGCAAGGGCCATGGGTCCGGACCCATAAACGGGATTCACAGGAGCTGAGAGATGTGATTCACTTCCTTTCGAGGGAGGCGATATCATGTCTGATTTATTTTGGTTTTCCGATGAACAGTGGGCTCGCATCGAGCCGT
>Ga0302311_10000996_pt1 | contig 34093 bp, 44 predicted proteins | sample III_Palsa_N1_3_FD_200449 | JGI IMG/M metagenome (GOLD analysis project Ga0302311, IMG submission 200449) | Peat permafrost microbial communities from Stordalen Mire near Abisko, Sweden - III_Palsa_N1_3 | ecosystem: Environmental > Terrestrial > Soil > Palsa > Peat permafrost | place: Sweden... | reverse complement strand
CCCGGGGACAACATTAAGATGGCGGTCGAGCTGATCAGCCCGATCGCGATGGAAGAGGGACTGCGCTTTGCGATCCGTGAGGGTGGCAAGACCGTCGGCGCAGGCGTCGTCTCCAAGATCCTGAAGTGATTGACGTCGAACTGAGTCAGTGGAGTGAGCGCAATGGCTAATCAGAACATCCGTATCCGCCTGAAGGCTTTCGATCATCGCCTCATCGACTCATCCGCCCGCGAGATCGTCGAGACCGCCAAGCGCACCGGCGCGACCGTCAAGGGCCCGGTGCCACTGCCGACCAAGATGGAGCGCTTCACGGTGCTGGTCTCCCCGCACGCGGACAAGGACGCGCGCGACCAGTTCGAGCTGCGCACCCACAAGCGCCTCATGGACATCGTGAACCCCACGGACAAGACCGTGGACGCGCTCATGAAGCTCGAGCTGCCGGCAGGCGTGGAAGTGAAGATTGCGCTGAACTGATCGACCGGCGCAGGCACCCCTCCGCGTGCCTGCTTTCACGCTGCACCCGCTGATAATGCGGGATTGATTACAGAACGGGCCGCGCCTATACTGCGCGCCCTTTTTAGCCCCCGCCGCAAGGCGGAGGCAGTCGCTTGAAGCGGCATCGGGCGAGGTTGGAGCTACTAGCTTCAAGACCACTCGAGACTGACGCGGGCCTCCCGGCTTTGCGTAAATCTCTTGTCGTGTCAATAACTTACGCTCGGTGCCAGTGGCCCCGGGGCGCCAATCGCAGCGCCCTGTGGGTTTGAGAGAGGAAGGATATGGCAATCGGACTGGTCGGCCGCAAAGTCGGCATGACCCGCATCTTCACGGATGCAGGTGAAACAGTGCCCGTCACCGTGATCGAGGTTCTCCCGAACCGCGTCACCCAGGTGAAGGGCAAGGACAAGGACGGCTACCGCGCGGTGCAGGTCACCTACGGTACGCGCCGGCCTTCGCTCTATTCCAAGGCCGTCACCGGGCACTACGCGCGCGCCAGCGTCGCCCCCGGCAAGGGACTCGTCGAGTTCCGCCTGACCGAGGCCGACAAGACCGAGGTTGCCGCCGGCACCGAGTTCAAGGTCGACCTGTTCAAGGAGGGCGAGAAGGTCGACGTCACCGGCACCACCATCGGCAAGGGCTTCGCCGGCGTCATGAAGCGCCACAACTTCGGCGGCCTGCCGGCCACCCACGGCGTGTCGGTGTCGCACCGCTCCCCCGGCTCCATCGGCCAGCGCCAGACCCCGGGACGCGTCTTCAAGGGCCGGCGCATGTCCGGCCACATGGGCGTGGTGCGCCGCACCACCGAGAATCTCAAGGTCGTGGGTGTCGATCTCGACCGCAACCTGCTCCTCGTCCGCGGCGCCGTCGCCGGTTCCGAGGGCGGCCAGGTAATCGTGCGTGCCTCGCTCAAGGCCGGCCGTCGCGCGAACCGCAAGACCGTGGCGCCGCTGAAGGTTGGCAATGCCCCGTCGAAGGACCCGGCCAAGGCGGGGAAGAAGTAAGCCATGAAACTGAAGCTCGTCAACGGCTCGGCCGCGCTGGAAGTTTCCGAGGCCGCCTTCGGCCACAAGTTCAACGAGGCCCTGGTGCACCAGGTGCTCACCGCCTACCGCAATGCCGGCCGCGCCGGCACCAAGGCACAGAAGTCGCGCGCCGAAGTGCGTGGCGGTGGTCGCAAGCCCCATGCGCAGAAGGGCACCGGTCAGGCGCGTGCCGGCTCCAGCCGCTCGCCCATCTGGGTCGGTGGCGGCCGCACCTTCGCGGCCAAGCCGCGTGATTTCGCGCAGAAAGTGAACCGCAAGATGTACCGCGGCGCGCTGCGCTCGATGCTCTCGGAGCTCGCGCGCACGGAGCGCCTGCTGGTGACCGACGGCATCACGCTCGAGGCCCCCAAGACGCGCCTGCTCGCCAACCAGCTGAAGGAATGGTCGCTGTCCTCGGTGCTGATCGTGGTCGAGGCGACCGATGAGAAGCTCTACCTCGCCGCGCGCAACCTCGCGCACGTCGAGGTGCTTGAGGTGACCGCGCTCAACCCGCTCTCGCTCGCCGCCTACGACAAGGTGCTGATGACGGTCGGTGCGGTGAAGCTGATCGAGGAGCGCCTGCAATGAACCGCGAACAGCTGATGAGCGTCCTGATCGCTCCGCACGTGACCGAGAAGACCTCGCTCGCGATGCAGAACCACAACCAGTACACCTTCAAGGTGCGCCGCGAGGCCACCAAGACGGACGTGAAGAAGGCCGTCGAGCTCATGTTCGACGTCAAGGTCGCGGGCGTGCAGGTCGTCAACGAGCCGGGCAAGACCCGCCGCTTCGGCAAGACCATCGGCCGCACGCAGGACTGGAAGAAGGCCTACGTGAGCCTCGTCGCCGGGCAGACGATCGACTACGAAGCCCGCGCCAAGGCCTGAAGGACCCACCATGGCTCTCATCAAGTACAAGCCAAGAACCCCGGGCACGCGCGCGCTCACCAAGGTCGACCGCTCGCACCTGCACAAGGGTGGCCCGCTCGAGTCACTCACCGCGCACCAGAACAAGACCGGCGCGCGCAACCATTTCGGCCGCATCACCACGCGCCATCACGGCGGCGGGTCGCGGCAGAAGTACCGCCTCGTCGACTTCAAGCGCGACAAGGACGGCATTGCCGGTGTCGTCGAGCGCCTCGAGTATGATCCGAACCGCACCAGCTACATCGCGCTGGTGAAGTACCTGGACGGCGAATGGCGCTACATCCTCGCCACCAAGGGTATGAAGCCCGGTGACGAGGTGCGCTCCGGCGCCGAGGCCCCGATCAAGTCGGGCAACGCCATGACGCTGCGCCACATCCCGGTCGGCTCGATCATCCACAACGTGGAGATGAAGCCCGGCCGCGGCGGCCAGATGGCCCGCAGCGCCGGCGCCTCGGTCAGCTTCACCTCGCGCGAGGGCATCTACGCCTACCTGCGTTTGAAGTCCGGCGAGACGCGCAAGGTGCACGTCGACTGCCGCGCCACCATCGGCGAGGTCGGTAACGATGAGCACAACCTGCGCAGCTACGGCAAGGCAGGCGCCAAGCGCTGGCGCGGTATCCGCCCGACGGTGCGTGGGCTGGCGATGAACCCGGTCGATCACCCGCACGGTGGTGGCGAGGGCAAGTCAGGCCAGGGCAATCCGCACCCGGTGTCGCCGTGGGGCCAGCAGACCAAGGGCCTGAAGACGCGTCACAACAAGCGCACGGACAACATGATCGTCCAGCGCCGTAAGAACCGCATCCGTTAAGGGGCGCAAGTACACATGCCACGTTCACTGAAGAAGGGTCCGTTCGTCGATCTGCACCTTGCCAAGAAGGTGCAGGTGGCCTCTGCCAAGAACGACCGCAAGCCGATCAAGACCTGGTCGCGCCGCTCGATGGTGGTGCCGGAAATGGTGGGGCTGACGATCGCCGTGCATAACGGCCGCCAGCACATCCCGGTGCTGATCAGCGAGAACATGGTGGGCCACAAGCTCGGCGAGTTCGCGCCCACCCGCACCTTCAAGGCGCACTCCGGGGACCGCAAGGTGGAGGCCTCGACCTAAGGGGTCGCAGGAAAACACGATGCAAGTGACCTCGAAACTGCGCTACGCGCGCATCTCCCCGCAGAAGTGCCGCCTGGTGGCGGACGTCGTGCGCGGGCAGCCGGTTGGCAATGCGATCTCGACGCTCAAGTTCATGCCCAAGAAGGGCGCGGAACTGGTGCGCAAGGTGCTCGAGTCCGCGGTCGCCAACGCTGAGCACAACCACGGCGCCGACATCGATGAGCTGAAAATCACGCTCATCCAGGTGGACGCTGCCCCGGTGCTCAAGCGCTTCGCCGCCCGTGCCAAGGGCCGCGGTGCGCGCATCGTCAAGCGCAACAGTCACATCACCGTCGGCGTCTCCGACGGCAAGAAGGATTAACGCATGGGTCAGAAGGTCAATCCGCTGGGCATACGCTTAGGGATCACCCGCGACTGGACCAGCCGCTGGTATGCCGGCAAGAAGCAGTTCCCGGAGCATGTGCACACGGACTTCCGCGTGCGCACCTTCCTCAAGGATCGCCTGAAGGAAGCCTCCGTCAGCCGCGTTCTGATCGAGCGTGCCGCCAAGAAGGTGAACATCACCATCCAGACGGCCCGCCCTGGCATCGTCATCGGCAAGAAGGGCGAGGACATCGAGAAGCTGCGCCAGGAGACGGCGACACTGCTCGGGATGCCGGTCACCGACGTGCGCCTGAACATCGCCGAGATCAGAAAGCCCGAACTCGACTCGCAGCTGGTGGCCGATTCCATCGCACAGCAGATCGAGAAGCGCGTGATGTTCCGCCGCGCCATGAAGCGCGCCGTGATGAGCACCATGCGCTCCGGCGCACTGGGCGTGAAGGTGCGTGTCTCCGGGCGTCTTAACGGCTCCGAGATCGCGCGCACCGAGTGGTACCGCGAGGGTCGCATTCCGCTGCACACCTTCCGTGCCGACATCGACTACGGCCTCTCCGAGGCACAGACCACCTACGGCGTCATCGGCGTGAAGGTCTGGATCTTCAAGGGCGAGGTGTTCGACAAGGCGCAGCTCGCGCAGCAGGCCGCCGCGGCTGCCCCGGAGGCTGAGGCCGCTGCCGCGCCCGCCGCCGGGACGCCCCCGGCCGTGACGCCGCCGCCCGCGGCTCCCGAGGCCGCCCCGGCGCAGGCTTAAAGGCGACTAGATCATGCTCCAGCCCAAACGCACCAAGTACCGCAAGATGTTCAAGGGCCGCAACGGCGGCCTGGCCCACCGCGGCAGCAACGTGTCCTTCGGCGAGTTCGGCCTGAAGGCCACCAGCCGTGCGCGCATGACCGCGCGCGAGATCGAGGCGGCACGCCGCGCGATGGCGCGCTACGTGAAGCGCGGCGGCCAGATCTGGATCCGCGTGTTCCCGGACGTGCCGATCTCCAAGAAGCCCCTCGAAGTCCGCATGGGCTCCGGCAAGGGCAACGTCGAGTACTACATCGCGCGCGTGCAGCCGGGCAAGGTGCTCTTCGAGATGGAAGGGGTGGATGAGACGACCGCACGCGAGGCGTTCCGCCTGGCCGGCTCGAAGCTCTCCGTATCCACCTCGTTCGTGAAACGGCAGGTGCGGTGATGAAGATCGGACAAGTGCGTCAGTACCGCGAGAAGTTGCAGAAGCAGAACCCGACGGAGCTCGCCGAGGAGCTGGTGAAGCTGCGCAAGGAACAGTTCTCGCTGCGCATGCAGCGCGCGACGGGCCAGAACCCGAAGCCGGATCAGTTTGGCATTGCGCGCCGCAATATCGCGCGCGTGAAGACGATGCTGCAGAAGCAGCGCGCGGCGAGCGCCGGAGGCAAGAAGTGAGCGCGGAAGAGAGCAAAGTGGAAGCCAAGGGCGCACGCACGCTCACCGGCCGGGTCGTCAGCACCAAGATGCAGAAGACCATCGCGGTGGAGATCGAACGCCTGGTGAAGCACCCGACGTACGGCAAGTTCATCCGCCGCACGACCAAGCTCCTGGCGCACGACGACAAGAGCCTGGCCAAGGACGGTGACCTGGTCATCATCACACCGTGCCGGCCGATGTCGCGGCACAAGTCCTGGGCGCTGCTCGAAGTGGTCGAGAAGGCGAAGGGCCGCTGAAAAAGCGCGCGAAGAGCAGGTAAAGAACCATGATCCAGCTGCAGACAATGCTGAATGCCGCCGACAACAGCGGCGCGCGCACCCTGATGTGCATCAAGGTGCTCGGCGGCACGCGCCGCCGCTACGCGACCGTGGGCGACGTCATCAAGGTGAGCGTCAAGGACGCCATCCCCCGTGGCAAGGTGAAGAAGGGCGAGGTCTACGACGCGGTGGTGGTGCGCACCAAGCGCGGCGTGCGCCGTGCCGATGGCTCGCTGATCCGCTTCGACGGCAACGCCGCGGTGCTGCTCACGAACAAGCTCGAGCCCATCGGCACCCGCATCTTTGGACCGGTGACGCGTGAGCTGCGCAACCAGCAGTTCATGAAGATCATCTCGCTTGCACCCGAGGTGCTTTAGATGAAGAAGATTCGCAAGGGCGACCAGGTGATCGTGCTCTCGGGGCGCGACAAGGGCCGCCGTGGCGCTGTGATCCAGGTGCTCCCCGACGGCCGCGTGCTGGTGGAGAGCGTGAACATGGCGAAGAGGCATACCAAGGGCAACCCGCAGGCGGGCAAGCCCGGCGGCATCATCGAGAAGGAAGTGCCGCTCGCGCTTTCGAAGGTCGCGCTCTGGAACCCGGCCGCCAAGAAGGGCGACCGCATCGGGGTCAAGACGCTCGCCGACGGCAAGCGGGTGCGCTTCTTCAAGTCGAACGGAGAGATGCTCGACGCCTAACAGGCGTCAAGTGAGTGCGTTATGGCGAGACTCCAAGAAGTTTACCGACAGACGATCGTGCCGAAGCTGCGCTCGGACCTGAAGATCGACAATGTCATGCAGGTGCCGCGCATCAGCAAGATCACGATCAACATGGGCGTGGGCGAGGCCGTGGCCGACAAGAAGGTGATGGATGCGGCGGTGGCCGATCTCACCAAGATCACCGGCCAGAAGCCCCTGATCACCAAGTCGCGCAAGGCGATCGCGTCCTTCAAGATCCGCGAGGGTCTGCCGATCGGCGCCAAGGTGACCTTACGCGGCGCGCGCATGTACGAGTTCCTGGATCGTCTGATCTCGATCGCGATGCCGCGTATCCGCGACTTCCGCGGTGTGTCACCGCGCTCCTTCGACGGGCAGGGCAACTACTCGCTCGGCGTCAAGGAACAGATCATTTTCCCCGAGATCCAGTACGACCAGGTCGACCAGATCCGGGGCATGGACATCACAATTACTACGACGGCAACGGATGACCGTCACGGCCGAGCGTTGCTCGAGGCATTCAACTTCCCGTTCCGGAAGTAACAGGGCTAACTAAGTCTATGGCTAAGACGAGCATGGTCGAGCGCGAGAAGCGTCGCGCGGGGATCGTGAAAAAGTACGCGGCGAAGCGCGCGAAGCTCAAGGAGCTGATCAGAAGCCCCAAGAGCTCGCCCGAGGAGCGCCAGGCTGCGCAGGCGGATCTGCAGAAGCAGCCGCGTGACGCGAGCAAGTCGCGCCAGCGCAATCGCTGCGCCATTACCGGACGCTCACGCGGTGTGTACCGCAAGTTCGGGCTTGCGCGGGTCAAGATCCGCGAGGTCGCGAGCCGTGGCGAGATCCCGGGTCTGACGAAGGCGAGCTGGTGAGGAACGCCGCATGAGCATGACCGATCCCATTGCCGATCTCCTGACGCGCATCCGCAACGGCCAGACGGCCGGTAAGAGCGAAGTGCAGCTCGCGTCCTCACGCCTGAAGACTGCCATCGTCAAGGTGCTGAAGGATGAGGGCTACATTGCCGACTTCCGTCTCGATGCCGAGACCGGCAAGCCGCGCCTGACGATAGGGCTCAAGTATTTCGAGGGCCGCCCCGTCATTGACCGCCTGGAGCGTGTCAGCCGTCCCGGACTGCGGATCTACCGCGGCAAGGACGAGCTGCCGAAGGTCCTGGGCGGCATGGGGACGGTGATCGTCTCGACGCCCAAGGGCGTCATGACCGACAAGCAGGCGCGCGCGAGCGGGCAGGGCGGCGAAGTGCTCTGCATCGTCGCCTAACGCCAGAAGTCACCTTAGAGACCAGCATCATGTCGAGAATTGCCAAAGCTCCGGTCGACCTGCCCTCGGGCGTGACCGCGACCATCGCCGCCACACAGATCACCATCAAGGGCGCGAAGGGCTCACTGAGCCTGCCGCTCGGCAAGGGTGTGTCGGTGACGGAGAAGGAAAAGAAGCTCGAGATCGAGTTCGACGACCCGGGCGCGGCGCGCACCATGGCCGGTGCCACGCGCGCGCACCTCGCCAACATGGTGCAGGGCGTGACCAAGGGCTACGAGAAGAAGCTCGAGCTGGTGGGCGTCGGTTTCCGCGCGGCGGTGCAGGGCAAGAGCCTGAACCTGACGCTCGGCTTCTCGCATCCGGTGAACGTGGCGATCCCGGAAGGCATCAGCATCGAGACCCCGAGTCAGACCGAGATCCTCATCAAGGGCATCGACTGCCAGAAGGTCGGCCAGATTGCCGCCGAGATCCGCGACATCCGCCCGCCGGAGCCCTACAAGGGCAAGGGCGTGCGCTACGCGAACGAGAAGATCACCCTTAAAGAGGGGAAGAAGAAGTGATTATCACGAAGAAGCAGCGGCGCCTGCGCCGCGCCGTGAAGAGCCGTGCGCACATCAAGCAGCTGACGGTGGCGCGCCTGAGCGTGCACCGCACGCCCAATCACATCTACGCCCAGGTGACCGATGCCGAGGGCGCCAAGGTGATCGCCGCGGCCTCCACCGTGCAGGAGAAGGTGCGCGCGGGCCTCAAGGGCACCGGCAACGTGGAGGCGGCCAAGGCCGTCGGCCGCGCCATTGCCGAGCGCAGCAAGGCAGCCGGCGTGAGCAAGGTCGCCTTCGACCGCTCCGGATTCCAGTACCACGGGCGCGTCAAGGCGCTCGCGGATGCAGCCCGCGAAGCGGGTCTTGAGTTTTAGGCAGAGGCACAGCACATATGGCAAGACCTGAGAAAGGCCAGCCGGCGGACGAGTTCGTCGAGAAGCTCGTGGCGGTCAACCGCACCGCCAAGGTGGTGAAGGGCGGCCGGCAGTTCGGCTTCACGGCACTGACCGTGGTCGGGGATACCTCCGGCCGCGTCGGTTACGGCTTCGGTAAGGCGCGCGAGGTGCCGGTGGCGATCTCCAAGGCCATGACGCAGGCGCGCAAGAACCTCATCAACGTGTCGCTGCGGAACGATTCACTGCACTACGCGGTCACTGGTAATCACGGCGCGACGCGCGTGTACATGCAGCCGGCCTCCGACGGTACCGGCGTAATCGCCGGCGGCGGCATGCGCGCGGTGCTCGAGTGCGCCGGGGTGCGCAACGTGCTGGCCAAGAGCTACGGTTCGCGCAACCCGATCAACGTCGTGCGCGCGACCATCAACGCGCTGGCGAAGATCCGCTCGCCCGAGGACATTGCGGCGAAGCGCGGCAAGACCCTGGACGAAATTACGGGCTGATGTGCCATGGCTGACAAACAGATCAAAGTGACGCTGGTGAGAAGCCTGAACGGGCAGCTGAAGAACATCGCCGCCTCCGCGCGCGGCTTGGGGCTGCGGCGCATCCACCAGAGCGTCATGGTCAAGGACACGCGCGAAAATCGCGGCATGATCAACGCCGCCGTGCATCTGCTGCAGGTCGAGGAAAAGGGCGCCTAAGCATGAGACTGAATTCATTGAAACCCGGCCCGGGCGCCAAGCGTCCGCGCCTGCGCGTGGGCCGCGGCGCGTCCGCCGGCCAGGGCAAGACCTGCGGGCGCGGCACCAAGGGCCAGCGCGCGCGCAAGGGCGGCTACCACAAGGTCGGCTTCGAAGGCGGCCAGATGCCGATCCAGCGCCGCATGCCGAAGGTCGGGTTCCGCTCGGCCATGAAGGCGACGCGCGCGGAAGTGCGCCTGGATGAGCTCGCCAAGGTCGAAGGCACGCTCGTGGATCTGGCCGCGCTCCTCAAGGCGCAGGTGGTGCCGGTCGGTACCGAGCGCGCCAAGGTCATCCTGTCGGGCGAGTTCAAGAAGGCCGTGACGCTCAAGGGCATCGCGGTGACCAAGGGTGCGCGGGCGGCCATCGAGGCCGCCGGCGGCAAGATCGAGGAATAGGCGTAACCGATATCATGGCCACCACGGTGAGCAGCACGAGTTCTTTCGGCGACGTCGCACGCTCCAGCGAGCTGCGCGGCCGTCTGCTGTTCCTCTTGGGAGCGCTCATCGTTTATCGCATCGGCACCTTCATCCCGGTGCCGGGCATCAACCCCGCGGAAGTTGCGCGCTTCTTCGGTGACCGCTCGAACACGATTCTCGGGATCGTGAACATGTTCTCCGGCGGTGCCCTATCGCGGCTGTCGATCTTCGCCATGGGCGTCATGCCTTACATCTCCGCCTCCATCATCATCCAGATGATGTCGATGGTGGTGCCGACGCTCTCGGAGCTGCGCAAGGAAGGCGAGTCGGGCCGCCGCAAGATCACCCAGTACACGCGCTACGGCACCGTGGCGCTGGCGCTGGTGCAGTCCTTCGCGGCCGCTGGTGCCCTGGACAAGGGCGGCCTCACGCTGGTCCACGGCTGGCCGTTCATGCTCACCGCCACTGTCACCATGACGACCGGCACTATGTTTCTCATGTGGCTCGGTGAGCAGATCACCGAGCGCGGCATCGGTAACGGCATCTCGATGATCATCCTCTCCGGCATCGTCGCGGGTCTGCCCGGCGCGGTCGGCAATACCTTCGCGTCGGTCAGCAACGGCGAGATGCAGGGCCCGGTGGCCCTGGTGCTGCTGCTGGTCGTGTTAGCCACCACCTACTTCGTGGTTTACGTGGAGCGCGCGCAGCGCCGCATCCCGGTCGACTACGCCAAGCGCCAGGTGGGTCGCCGCATGTACGCGGGGCAGACGAGCCACCTGCCCTTCAAGCTCAACATGTCGGGCGTGATCCCGCCGATCTTTGCCTCGAGCCTGCTGTTGTTCCCGGCGACGCTCGCCAGCTTCGCCGGCACCGGCTCGAACGGCCGCTTTGCGACCTTCATGCAGGACGTCGCTGCAGCGCTTGGCTACGGTCAGCCGCTGCACTTGGTGATCTACGCCGGGCTCATCATCTTCTTCTGCTTCTTCTACACCGCGCTGGTATTCAACGCGCGCGACACGGCTGACAATCTCAAGAAGTCCGGCGCCTTCGTACGCGGCATCCGCCCGGGCCAGCAGACGGCCGAGTACATCGATGCGGTGCTCACGCGCCTGACACTGTGGGGCGCGCTGTACGTCACCGCGGTGTGCCTGCTGCCGGAGATTCTCGTTTCCTGGAAGGGTGTGCCGTTCCATTTCGGTGGCACCTCGCTCCTCATCGTCGTCGTGGTGGTGATGGACTTCATTGCGCAGCTGAACGCGCACCTGATGTCGCATCAGTACCCGGGACTTCTCAAGAAGGCGAACCTGCTCGGCTCCGGCCGACCGGGTTCGGGTGGGTAATCATGAAAGTTCGTCCGTCGGTCAAGAAGATCTGCAAAAACTGCAAGATCGTGCGCCGCCGCCGCGTGGTCTACGTCATCTGTTCAGATCCGCGTCACAAGCAGCGTCAGGGTTGAGGTACTAAAAGCATGGCACGCATCGCCGGCATCAATATCCCGATGAACAAGCACGTGTGGATCGGGCTCACGCAGATCTACGGCGTGGGTCGCACGCGCGCACGCGCGGCCTGTGCGGCCGCAGGGGTCGCGCCCACCACCAAGGTGAAGGACCTCACCGAGGCGGAAGTGAACGCGATCCGCTCGCAGATCGCGAAGTTCGCGGTCGAGGGCGACCTGCGCCGCGAGGTCTCGATGAACATCAAGCGCCTGATGGACTTAGGTTCCTGGCGCGGCATCCGCCACCGTCGCGGACTGCCGGTCCGCGGTCAGCGCACACGTACCAATGCCCGTACCCGCAAGGGTCCGCGCAAGCAGGCGGTGAAGCTGAACGCACCTCCTGGAAAGGCATAAGGCTTAAGACAACATGGCTGAAGAGAAAGCAAAGCAGGGCGCACCCGCCGGCAACGCGGCTGCGGCTGCGGCTGCGGGCGGCGCCAAGAAGCCGAAGAAGGCGCGCAAGAACGTGCTCGATGCGATCGCGCACGTGCACGCCTCCTTCAACAACACGATCATCACGATCACCGATCGCCAGGGGAACACCCTCTCCTGGGCGACCTCGGGCGGCTGCGGCTTCCGCGGCTCGCGCAAGTCGACGCCGTTCGCCGCCCAGGTGGCCGCGGAGAAGGCCGGTGTCGCGGCGCAGGAGCACGGCGTCAAGAACGTCGAAGTGCGTGTCGGCGGCCCGGGCCCCGGGCGCGAGTCCGCCGTGCGGGCACTGAACAACTGTGGACTGAAGATCACCAGCATCTCGGACGTGACGCCGATCCCGCACAACGGGTGCCGTCCGCCGAAGAAGCGTCGGGTCTGAGGGTTAGAGAAATATGGCGCGATATACCGGTCCGAAGTGCAAGCTCGCCCGCCGCGAGGGCACCGATCTTTTCCTGAAGTCGGGCGTCAAGCCGCTCGAGAACAAGTGCAAGTTCAGCGTGCCCCCGGGAGGGGTCAAGGGTGAGCGTCGCCAGCGCCTGTCCGACTACGGCCTGCAGCTGCGCGAGAAGCAGAAGCTGCGCCGCATGTACGGCGTGCTCGAGCGCCAGTTCGGCAACTACTACGAGGAAGCCGCCCGCAAGGCCGGGGCGACGGGCGAGAACCTGCTGAAGTTGCTCGAGTGCCGCCTCGACAACGTGGTGTACCGCATGGGCTTTGCCGCCACCCGCTCCGAGGCCCGCCAGCTGGTCAGCCACAAGTCGATCACCGTGAACGAGAAGCCGGTGACGATCGCCTCCTACCAGGTGAAGGCCGGCGATATCGTGCAGGTGCGCGAGAAGTCGCGTAAGCAGCTGCGCATCACGGCCGCCCTCGGCATCGCCCAGCAGGTGGGACTGCCAGAGTGGGTGGATGTGAACTCCGAGCAATTCCGCGGGGTGTTCAAGTCGGCCCCGGGGCGCGAAGACATCCTTCCCGACATCAACGAGAACCTGGTCGTCGAGCTGTATTCGAAGTAATCGCATCCGCTTGAATTGCGGGGGGTTTGCCCCCATTTGAGCGGGTCCTACCGTGTTCCTTTTGCGCCGGTCACAGTTGCCGGCAAGGTGAGACTGCAATGCAGGGTTCTGTAAGCGAGTTCCTGAGGCCGCGTGTGGTTAAGGTGCAGCCGGTGGCGCCGCGCCAGGCGCGCGTCGTGATCGAGCCGTTCGAGCGCGGCTTCGGCCATACGCTCGGCAATGCGCTGCGCCGCGTGCTCTTGTCATCCATGCCAGGCAGTGCGGTCACCGAAGTCGAGATCGACGGCGTGCTGCACGAGTACACCAGCATCGAGGGTGTGCAGGAAGACGTGGTCGACATCCTCCTCAACCTGAAGTCCGTGGCGCTGCGCATGCACTCGCGCGACTCAGCGGAGCTGCGCCTGCACAAGAAGGGTCCGGGACCAGTCACCGCCGGTGACATCCAGACCGACCACGACGTCGAGGTCGTCAACCCTGAGCTCGTGATCGCCAACCTCACCAAGGCGGGCGAGCTGTCGATGACCCTGCGCGTCGAGCGCGGCCGCGGCTACCGCCCGGCAGCCACGCGCGTGGCCTTCGAGGAGCAGACGCGTCCCATCGGCCGCCTGCAGCTCGATGCCTCCTTCTCGCCGGTACGGCGCGTGACCTACTCGGTCGACGCGGCGCGCGTCGAGCAGCGCACCGACCTCGACAAGCTGGTCATCGACATCGAGACCAACGGCACGATCGACGCCGAAGAGGCGATCCGCCGCGCCGGCAGCATCCTCAAGGACCAGCTGTCGGTGTTCGTGGACCTGCAGGGCGAGGAAGAGACCTCGACCAAGGTCTCCGAGATGCAGTTCGACCCGATCCTGCTGCGTCCCGTGGACGAACTCGAGCTCACCGTGCGCAGTGCCAACTGCCTCAAGGCCGAGAACATCCATTACATCGGCGACCTGGTGCAGCGCACCGAGGTCGAGCTGCTGCGCACGCCGAACCTCGGCAAGAAGTCGCTCACCGAGATCAAGGAAGTGCTGCAGAGCCACGGCCTGATGCTCGGCATGCGCCTCGACGGCTGGCCGCCGGCGGGACTCAAGCACGACGACGAGCGCGACGTGATCTGAAGTTGAGCGCGGGCCGCAGGGGCGGCCCGCACTTTCTGCCTGCGCGGCACTGCGCCAGCGCGGAAAGGCGAAGTGGAACGAGCGAAGGGTTATTTATGCGTCACCATCTCTCCGGTCGGCAGCTGTCGCGTAACAGCACGCACCGGCATGCGCTCATGCGCAACATGTCGGTCTCGCTGCTCCGGCACGAGACGATCCGCACCACGCTGCCCAAGGCCAAGGAGCTGCGTCGTGTGGTCGAGCCGTTCATCACGCTCGCCAAGATCGACAGTGATGCCAACCGGCGCATCGCCTTCTCACGCCTGCGCGACGTGCAGATCGTGGAGAAGCTTTTTACCGACCTCGGTCCGCGCTTCAAGGCGCGCCCGGGCGGCTACACGCGGATCCTGCGCATGAACCCGCGTCCGGGTGACTCCGCGCCCATGGCGCTGATGCTGCTCGTGGACGGACCGCAGGCCATCGCGGCCGAGGAGCCGACCGAGGCCAAGAAGAAGAGCGCGCGCCGCGCCAAGACCCCGGCAAAGGCCAAAGCCAAGGTAAAGGCCGAGAGCGCCGAAGCCGCTGAGGCCCCGAAGAAGCGCACCCGCAAGAAGAAGGCCGCCGCCTGAAGACTCAGGCGTCCGGTACGAACCGCAAGTGAAGCGAGGGCCGCCCTCAAAGGGCGGCCCTCGTCGTTTGCGCTGCAGGTCGGCTGTCGCTAGGCTGAGGCCGGGCTGGTGGCTCGCGCCGGCGCCGAGAAAACCAAATAAAGGGGAGGACGCCCGATGAGTTTCGCTTCGGAATTCAAAGAATTCGCCATGAAGGGCAATGTCATCGACCTGGCGGTCGGTGTCGTAATCGGGGCTGCGTTCGGCAAGATCGTGAGTTCCCTCGTCGGGGACGTGGTCATGCCGCTGCTCGCGCCGCTCATCGGCAGCATCAACTTCAGTGACCTTGCGGTGAAGATCGCCAGCGACGGGGCCGGCAAGCCCGTGCTCCTCAAGTACGGCTCCTTCCTGCAGACGTGCCTCGAGTTCCTGATCATCGCCTTCGCCATCTTCATCGTCGTAAAGGGCATCAACCGGCTGAAGCGGCCGCACCCGAGCGCCCCGCCGCCACCCCCCTCGAGCACGGATGTATTGCTCGCACAAATCAGGGATATACTGGCTAAAAAGCCCTGATCTGTATCTCCAGTGAGTCAATCGGGGGCCGTCAGGCCCCCGATTCTCATTCAGGCCTCACTCAGCCGGTTGCCGCGAAGGCCTCCCGGGTAAGGTTCTCGCAGCCCCCCTCGCGCACGGCCAGGTCGTCCTCGATCCGGATCCCGCCAAAGCGCGACAGCTCGCCGACGCGACTCCAGTTGATGAGGCTCGCGCGCTCATCGGCCCGCGCCTGTGCGAGCAACTGGTCGATGAAGTAGATCCCGGGTTCCATGGTGACCACGAAGCCGGTCTCGAGCCGGCGGGTGAGGCGTAGGTAGGGGTGACCCTCGGGCCTGGGGATGTCACCGCCCTCCGGCGATGCCATGAAGCCACCGACGTCGTGGATCTCGAGCCCGAGCAGATGCCCGACGCCGTGGGGCAGGAATACGCTCGTGACCTTCTTCTGCAGCGCCTCCTCAGGCGGGCACAGGATCAGGTCCGCCTCGCGCAACACCTCGGCGGCCAGCGCGTGCGCCCGCAGGTGAATGTCGCGCCAGTCCACGCCCGGGCGCACCTCGGCGCACAGCGCCCGCTGCATGCGGTCCATGCGGGCGATGAGCGCCGCGAAGTCCGCATCCTCAGCTGCGTAGGTGCGGGTGATGTCGCTCGCGTAGCCTGCGAACTCCGCGCCTGCATCGATCAGGAGCGAATAGCGCTCCGGCGGGGACTGCCGCTGCAGCATCTGGTAGTGCAGCACCGCGCCGCCGGCATTGAGCGCGATGATCGGATTGTAAGGAAGTTCCTGTTCGCGCAGCCCGCAGGCCTTAAGGAAGGCGAGCTCGATCTCGAACTCGGACGCGCCGGCCCGGAAGGCCGCCGCCGCCGCCCGGTGTCCGAGCGCGCCGAGGCGGCTCGCCTCGCGCAGGCACACGAGCTCGTACGGGGTCTTCGCGGCGCGGGCATAATCCAGCCGCCGCATGAGCGCGGGCGGGTTGATGGCGCCCAGGCCCCAGGTGCCGACCTGCGCGATCGGATCCCCGATGTAGGCGCAGCCGGAGAGCTCCTTCGGCAGCTGGGCGCGTGCTGCGGCGCGGTCCGGCACGCTGCGCAGGTCGAAGTACGACACCCAGTAATCCTCGGGTATTTCCGCGCTTTTGTACCAGTAGTCTTGGGGCTGGTTCAGGATCAGGCGCGGCCGCGCACCGGGCTCGAACCACACGAAACTGTCCGGCGCATCCGCCAGCGGCACCCATACCTTGAAGGGCGCGTGCGCCTCAAACGGGTAGGTGCGGTCATCTTCAAACACCTCCAGAAGGGTGCCTGAGTGGACCAGGAGCGAGGTATAGCCACTGGCCTCAAGCGCCCGGGCAGTGCGCGCGCACAGCTGCTCCAGGTGGGGCCCGAAGGTCTCGTCAAGCTGCGCAGCGAGGGATGCGGACATGATTCCAACCTCTTGTTGACTTGTCACACTCTCGAGTTGTCGTTTCAGGCCGACAACACGCGAAAAGCCGAGAGTTTCCAATCGTACCGGGACTTCTATAGAATTTGCCTCCCGCTGCTGCCGGAACGGGGCACGGAACGACCACAAAAGGTCGTCGTCTAATCCTCACAACTGCTTCCTTCGGGGTACCGATCGATGAACACCAAACTTGCTCTTAGCGCCGTGGTTGCCGCGCTGATGCTGACGGCCTGCGCGAAGCAGGAATCCGCCGGCACCGACGCTGCCACTCCTCCTGCTGCCCCTGCCGCTGCCGCCGCTGCGTCCGACGCCGCTCAGGCTGCCGGCCAGGCTGCGACCAACGCTGCCGACGCTGCCGGTAACGCAGCCTCTGCTGCGGGCCAGGCCGCGGGCTCTGCTACCGACGCTGCCAGCTCCGCTGCGCAGACTGCCGGGCAGGCCGCGTCCGATGCCGCCAAGGCCGCGTCTGACAGCTCGACGCCGCCGAAGCAGTAAGCTTCACGCTTACGGCTGAAAACACGGCCCGGACGGTTCGCGGTTGGCGAGCTGTCCGGGCCGTTTCTTTTTTGAGGATCGCCCGCGCTTAACTTCATGGACTGAGTTGCCTATGACCGTCGCCGCAGTGAGTGTGCGCGATGCCCGGGCGGCACCCGCCGACCGCCTGTGGATCCAGAGCGTCTACCGCGACTATCTCGATGACCTCAATCCCGGCACGGGCCTGTTCCCACGGCTCGGGGAGATTGGTCACCGCGAGCCCGATCAGATCGCGCACTGGTTCGGCGACCCCAACACCTACCCGCTCGTCATTATGCGCGGCGAGGAGCCGGTGGGCTTCGCGCGCGTCGTGCGGCTGTTGCCGACCGCGCGGCAGCCGCGCATCGACTATCGCCTGGCGGAGTTCTTCATCGCACGCTCGCGCCGGCGCCTCGGGATAGGGCAGACGGCGGTGCAACTGATACTCAGCCGCTTCGCCGGCCGCTGGGAGATCACCGAGTACCTGAGAAACGCCACCGCGGTCAGCTTCTGGCGGCGCGTCGTTGGCGGCTACACGCAGGGCAGCTTCACCGAGCGCGTCACGAACGGCGAAGTCCACCAGGTGTTTGTTTCCGGGAAGCCGCGCTCGTAGCAGCAGGCGCGCAGGCGCCGCAGCCGGCGGCCAGCTTGCCGACGGCGTGCGCGCGCAGCGCCGCGAACCAGCGGGCGGTGCCGACGCCCGGCACGCGTGCCAGGGCATCCATGATACGCATACGCAGGCGCGCCGAAAGCAGCCGCCAGGTGCTGTAGAGCAGGCACGTCGTCACCAGCCCCGCCACGATCAGTCCCTGCAGTACGCCGCTCACGTGAGGGTTCCTGCGCCCAGTGCTAGCGCCACGCGGTAGGTAATGAAGGCGCCGAGGTAGGCGAGCGCGAACAGGTAGGCCGCCATGTAGAGCGGGTAGCGCCACGAGTTCGTCTCGCGCCGCACCACGGCGAGCGTCGAGAGACATTGCGGCGCAAACACGTACCAGGCGAGGAGCGACAGCCCCGTGGCGAGCGTCCAGCTGTGGGCTATGACCGGAGTGAGCGCGCCGGCGACATCCTCGGTGCCGCTGCCGGCCATGGCGTACACGGTGCCGAGCGCGCTCACGGCGACTTCGCGCGCCGCCAGTCCCGGCACCAGCGCGATGGAGATCTGCCAGTTGAAGCCGATCGGCGCAAACAGGTATTCGAGGCCGCGGCCGAGGTAGCCGGCGATGCTGTACTGGATCGCAGGTCCCGTGGCGCCGGCGGGCGGCGCCGGAAAGCTGGCGAGGAACCACAACACCACCATCAGCGTCAGGATGATGGTGCCGACGCGCGTCAGGAAGATCTGGGTACGCTCCCACAGGCCGAGCAACAGGTTGCGCAGGTGCGGCACGCGGTACTCGGGCAGCTCGAGCAGCAGTGGGCGGTAGTCCTCGCGCGCAGCGCTCGTGCGCTTGAGCACGAAGGCCACGCCGAGCGCGCTTAAGACGCCGGCGAGGTAGAGCGCAAACAGCACCAGGCCGCGCAGGTTCAGGAATCCGACCATACGTTGCGGGATGAGCGCACCGATCAGCAGCGCATACACCGGCAGGCGCGCCGAGCAGGTCATGAGCGGAGCGATCATGATGGTCGCGAGCCGATCGGCGCGCGAGGGGATGGTGCGCGCCGCCATGATCCCCGGGATCGCGCACGCGAAGCTCGACAGCAGCGGGATGAAGGCGCGCCCGGAGAGCCCGACGCGCCCCATCAGGCGATCGAGCATGAAGGCTGCGCGCGGCAGGTAACCGGAGTCCTCGAGCGCCAGGATGAAGGCGAACAGGATCAGGATCTGCGGCAGGAAGACGAGCACGCTGCCGGTGCCGGCGATGACACCATCGAGGAGCAGGCCGCGCAGCGGGCCTGCGGGCAGCACGCCAGCGAGGGCTGCGCTTAAGCGCTGCACCCCCTCGTTGATGAGGTTCTGTGGCACCTTCGCCCAGCTGAACACCGCCTGGAACATCAGGAACAGCACCAGGGCGAGCAATGCAGGTCCTGCGACCGGGTTGAGCACCACCTGGTCGAGGCGCGTCAGCGCGGCAACGCGCGCGGGCACCTTGTAGCCGGACTCATCGAGCACGCGCCGCACTTCGCGCTGCGTCGCCTCGATATCGCGCGCCGTGGCGGCCGGGGGTGCCAGCCGCCGGCGCGCGCGCTCGAGGGAGTCGGGACCAAAGTCATAGGTGTCGATGGCCTCGACCAGGGCGCGCTCGCCGCCTGCGCGCACCGCGACGGTCGGGATCACCGGCACCCCGAGCGCGCCTTCGAGCGCGGCGCGGTCCAGGCGGTAGCCGCGCTGCTCGGCGACGTCGCTCATGTTGAGCGCCACGATCATGGGACGCCCGAGGCGCTTCAGCTCCAGCACCAGGCGCAGGTTCAGGCGCAGGTTCGTGGCGTCGACCACGCATACCAGCAGATCCGGCGGGGGCTCGCTCGCGTGGCGCCCGAGCACAACATCACGCGCGATGGCTTCATCGAGGGTGGCGGGCTCTAAGCTGTAGGCACCGGGGAGGTCGACGACGCGGTAGCTGCGACCGGTGTGCGGCCCGAAGAGCCGCCCTTCTTTGCGCTCGACGGTGACGCCCGGATAGTTCGCGACCTTCTGGCGGCTGCCGGTGAGGCGGTTGAAGAGTGCAGTCTTGCCGCAGTTGGGTACGCCGATGAGGGACAGGCTCAGCTGCGGCGCGGCTTGCGCCGCCGCCGCGGCGGCGTTCATGGCGTCGGTGCGGAGCGGGAGAGTTCCACCCAGACGCTCTGCGCCTCGCGACGTCTCAGGGCGAGCGTCGTGTGACCGATGCGCACCACGAACGGATCCCGCCCCGGGCGGGCCTCGGCCAGGATCTCCACGTGCTCGCCGCTGACGAAGCCGAATTCGAGCAGCCGCCGCTCGAGCGCGGACAGCGAATCACTCTGCGTGCCGACACTGACGACGTGGCCGCGGGTTCCCGGCGGCAACGCCGCGAGGCTCACGAAGCCGGGCTTCAGCGACAGCCCGTTGGGAGAGGCAACTGCGTCCATGGCCTGAAGTATGGATGAGAACGGTTCGCATTTGCAATCGTATTAGCATCTGTAAGTGACCGCTTTGCGAAGGCCAGGGATGGGCGGCGGCGCCGGTGACTGGCTGAGCGGATGGACCGTTATGTCTGCTACGCCGCAGCCGGGCGAAAAACCCGACGGAACAGTCACTTACGCACGTCCACGGAAGAGGGCATGCGGCCGGTCTCGGGGAAATTCAGTTGCGCAATCAGGGCTTTAAACCCGGGGCCGTCGTGAATCCGCGCGAAGAGCGGATCCACCTCCATTCCCTGGAGGTCCGGGTCACCCACGAGGCGCGCCCGCCGCAGTGCTTCCAGTGCGCGAGCCGCGTCGCCCTGGCGCTCCTCGATGGCGTCGATCGTCACCGGCACGATGAAGGTCTTGCCGTCGGCCATCAGGTGCGAGCGCTCGACTGCGAGGCGCCACTCCAGCCGGAAATACCCCTCCAGCCGCGTCTGGGTGACCGGCACGAACAGGCGGCATTCGCGGATGCGCCGCCGGATCAGCTGGTCTCAGGCATCCCCGCCGCGCAGCTCGCTCGGGTCGAGCCACACCTCGAGGCCGGCGGCGCGCAGCGCTTCCCCGATGCGCGCCGCGGCGGCGGCATCCTGGGAGGCGTAGCTGAGGAAGATGCTGTTCGGGGAGTCGGTCCTGGCCGCGCGGGACTACGTAGGTCTGCCGCTGTTGGTCATTCGTCAGAGCGGCAGTCTAGTGCAACCGCGCGGCACGGTCGTAGCGTTTCGCGAGCGCATAAGTTCAAGTGCCGGTCTGCGCGGCGGCCCGCGGCGCGGTTTTGCCCGGGGCGGGGAGGGCGGCGCGCTGCAGAAGCGGCGCGAGGTAGCGGCCGGTCCAGGAACGCGGGTTGGCGGCGACCTCCTCGGGTGTGCCGGTGGCGATGATCTCGCCCCCACCCTCGCCGCCCTCGGGGCCTAAATCGATCACCCAGTCGGCGGTCTTGATGACGTCGAGGTTGTGCTCGATGACGACCAGCGTGTTGCCCTCATCGCGCAGCCGGTGCAGCACATGCAGCAGCTGCTCGACGTCGTGGAAGTGCAGCCCGGTGGTGGGCTCATCGAGGATGTAGAGGGTGCGCCCGGTGGCGCGCTTGGCGAGCTCGCGCGACAGCTTGACCCGCTGCGCCTCGCCGCCCGAGAGCGTGGTCGCGTTCTGCCCGAGGCGCACGTACGACAGTCCCACCTCGCTCAGGGTCGTGAGCTTGCTGGCCACCGCGGGCACATTCTGGAAGAAGCGCGCCGCTTCCTCCACGGTCATCTCCAGCACCTCGTGGATGTTCTTGCCGCGGTAGCGGATCTCGAGGGTCTCGCGGTTGTAGCGCTGGCCCTTGCACACATCGCACGGCACATACACATCGGGCAGGAAGTGCATTTCCACGCGGATTACGCCATCACCCTGGCAGGCCTCGCAGCGGCCGCCTTTCACGTTGAAGCTGAAGCGCCCGGCGTCGTAGCCGCGCGCCCGTGACTCGGGAACCGCCGCGAACAGCTCGCGCAGCGGGGCGAAGAGGCCGGTGTAGGTAGCCGGGTTGGAGCGCGGCGTGCGGCCGATGGGGCTCTGGTCGATGTCGATGATGCGGTCGATCTGGCCGAGCCCCTCGATGCGTTCGACGGGGGCCGCCTCGAGGCGCGTGCCATTCAGGTACGCGGCCGCGTGTGCGAAGAGCGTGTCGACCACGAGCGTCGACTTACCCGAGCCCGACACCCCCGTGACGCACGTCAGAAGGCCGAGCGGAATCTCGACGTTCACGTTATCCAGGTTGTTGCCGTGGGCGCCGATGATCGCGAGCTGGCGCGCCGGGTCCGGGCGCATGCGCAGCGCCGGCACCGCGATGCGCCGTTTGCCGGAGAGGTACTGGCCGGTAATCGAAGCCGGGTTGGCCTCGATGTCCTCGGGCGTACCCTGCGCCACGAGGTGGCCACCGTGAGCGCCCGCACCGGGGCCTAAGTCCACCACGTGGTCGGCCTCGCGGATCGCCTCCTCGTCGTGCTCGACGACGATCACGGTGTTGCCAAGATCGCGCAGCTGCTTGAGCGTGCCGAGCAGGCGCTGGTTATCGCGCTGGTGCAGTCCGATGGACGGCTCATCGAGGATATACATGACGCCGGTGAGACCTGAGCCCACCTGGCTTGCGAGACGGATGCGCTGCGATTCCCCGCCCGAGAGTGTTTCTGCGGAGCGATCGAGTGTCAGGTAATCCAGTCCCACGTCGGTGAGGAAGCGCAGCCGCTCGATGACGCTCTTCACGATCTTCGCGGCCACTTCCCCGCGCCAGCCGGCGACCTGCATGCCGCCCAGAAACTCGAGCGCCCGCCCGACAGTGAGGTGCGCAACCTCCGGCAGCGTTTTCTCCGCCACGTACACGAAGCGCGCGGCGCGGTTCAGGCGCGTGCCGTGGCACTCAGGGCAGGGGCGCATGCCGAGGTAGCGGCTGAGCTCCTCGCGCACCATTGGCGATTCGGTCTCGCGGTAGCGACGCGTGAGGTTGGGAACGATGCCCTCGAAGGGATGACGCTTGCGGGTCTTCCTGCCGCCATCGCCGCGGTAGGAGAACTCGATGGCCTCCGTGCCGCTGCCGTTCAGCAGCACCTGCTGAATCTGGGGCGGCAGGTCGGTCCAAGGCGCCTCGATATCGAAGCCGTAGTGCTTGGCCAGGGACTGGATCAGCTGGAAGTAGTGATCGTTGCGGCGGTCCCAGCCGCGCACCGCGCCGCCGGCCAGCGACAGGTGCGGGTGCAGCACCACGCGCTGTGGGTCGAAAAATTCCTGCACGCCGAGACCGTCGCAGCTCGGGCAGGCGCCGGCGGGATTGTTGAACGAGAACAGCTTCGGCTCGAGCGCCGGCACGCTGTAGCCGCACACCGGGCAGGCATGGCGGCTGGAGAACACCAGTTCCTCCCGCGCCGGCTCATCGAGGAAGGCGAGGCGCGCAAGACCCCCGGAGAGACGCAATGCCGTCTCGAAAGACTCCGCCAGGCGCTGCGCAGCATCGGCGCGGATGCGCATGCGGTCGACCACGGCCTCGAGCGTGTGCTTCTTCTTGCCGTCCAGCTCCGGGAGCGCGTCCATCTCGTGGATGCGCCGGTCGATGCGCACGCGCACGAAGCCCTGCGAGGCGAGATCCTCGAGCAGCTCATGGTGCTCGCCCTTGCGGTCGGTGAGCACCGGCGCGAGCAGCACTGCGGCGGTGCCCTCCGGCAGCTTCAGTACCTGATCGACCATCTGGCTCACGGTCTGCGCGGTGAGGTCGATGCCGTGCTCCGGGCAGCGCGGGATGCCGGCGCGGGCGTACAGCAGCCGCAGGTAATCGTAGATCTCGGTGACCGTACCGACGGTGGAGCGCGGGTTGTGCGAACTCGCCTTCTGCTCGATGGCGATCGCCGGCGACAGCCCCTCGATGGCATCCACGTCCGGCTTGTCCATCGTGGCGAGGAACTGCCGGGCGTAGGCGGACAGGGACTCGACGTAGCGACGCTGCCCCTCGGCATAGAGGGTGTCGAAGGTGAGTGAGGACTTGCCCGACCCTGAAAGGCCCGTGACCACGATCAGCCGCTCGCGCGGCATCTCGAGGCTCAGGTTCTTCAGGTTGTGGGTGCGCGCGCCGCGCACGCGGATGTAGTGCATTGAACCCTCAATGGTACGCGCGCCGCCCGGTCAGACCCAGGTGAGGCACACAGGGACCTATAGATGGGGACGGATTCAGGTGCCGGCACCGATGGCTTGACTATCGTAGGAGATATCGTATGATATATCTGTCAATAACAAGGAGGTGCCCAGTGCATCGTCATTTCGGCCGTCGTCACGGCCATATCCACGGCCACAGCCATTTTCATGGCGAAGGCCATCACGAAGAATTCGACCCCTCGATGCATGCGGGGGGCCGCCACGGTCACGGCCGTGGCTTTGGCCGCTTTGGCTTCGGAGGCGGCTTCGGCATGGGTCCGGAGTCCTTCCGCGGCCGCAAGATGGGCTCGGTAGACCTGCGGCTCGTGCTGCTGACGCTCCTCGCCGAACGCCCAAGCTACGGCTACGAGCTGATCAAGGCTCTCGAGGACCGCTCGGGAGGCTTCTACAGCCCGAGCCCCGGGATGGTGTATCCCGCGCTCACCTGGCTGGAGGAGGTGGGCTACTCGAGTGTCACCAGCGAGGGCGCGAAGAAGCTGTACGCCATCACCGATGCCGGGCGTGAGTATCTCGCGCAGCACCAGGGCGCGGCCGACTCGATCTTGAGTCAGCTCGAGCACATCGCGCGCAGGCTCGGGCGCATGCGCGAGGCATTCAGCGGTTTCGAGGAGGACGAGGAGTCCGGCAACTCGAAGGAGCTGTGGCAGGCGCGGCGCGACATCAAGGACGCCCTGCGCCCGGTCTACGGGGCAAGCGAGAAGGAAAAGTCCCGCGTCGCGGCAATCCTCAGGGATGCGGCCGCACGCATCAGGGGCAAGGCCTGATGGCGCTCTCAGGCACCGACAGCGCCGCCCCGAGCCGGCCGCCCGGGGAAGTGCTGCGCGATACACGCATCTCCGCAGTCATCGCCCGCATGCTCGCAAGCCGCGGCCGTCCCACCGGGGGCGGCCCGCGCAGCGGCGCCGAGCGTGACCCGCATGCATACGCCGGCTACGGCTTCTCCATCCACCCCGAGCAGGGCGACCTGCTCTATCTCCTGTGCCGTTCGCTCGGCGCGCGGCGCGTGGTGGACTTCGCCACCTCCGTGGGTTTCTCCACCCTCTACCTCGCCGCGGCCATGCGCGACAACGGCGGCGGCAAGGTGATCGGGGCCGAGATCGTGCCGGAGAAGATTGCGGCTGCGCAGGCCAACCTCGAGGCCGCAGGACTCGCCGCCTTCGTCGAGATCCGCGCCGGCGATGCGCGCGCGACGCTGCGCGACGTGGGCGGAGACATCGATCTGGCGCTGATCGATGGCTGGCCCGGCGCCGGCGGTCCCTCGCTCGCGCTCGAGGTGATGCAGGTGCTGGCACCGCAGATGCGCATGGGCGCCATCGCGGTGAACGACAACGCCGAGGAGGACTACCTCGACTTCATCCGCAACCCCAAGGGCTGGTTCCGTTCCATGACGCTGCCGCTCAAGGGCGGCACAGAAGTCTCGGTCAAGGCCGCGTAGCGGCCACTTCGGCTGCAGCCGCCTGCGGGCGGCTGCAGCCTCCACGTGGTGCGCTGGGGCCGCAAAGCTGCGCGATCGGGGCGCAAATGCCGTTCGCGTGGCCGCGCCCGCTCCACTAGAATACGCACCAACAACGGCGGCACCCCTCCCGAAGGTGACCGCCCCATCCCGAAGGACATCCCATGGCGCGCGGCATCAACAAGGTCATTCTCATCGGCAATCTCGGCGCGGACCCTGAGACGCGCGCGATGCCCTCCGGCACCACGGTGGCGAACCTGCGCGTGGCAACCAGCGAGAGCTGGCGCGACAAGCAAAGCGGCGAGCAGCAGGAGCGCACCGAGTGGCATCGCGTGGCACTCTTCGGGCGCCTGGCCGAGATCGCGGCGGAATACCTGAAGAAGGGCTCGCAGGTGTACATCGAGGGCAGCCTGCGCACGCGCAAGTGGCAGGACAAGCAGGGCAACGAGCGCTACTCCACCGAGATCATCGGCAACGAGCTGCAGATGCTCGGCGGCCGTGGCGGCGGCGGCGCTGCCGCGGCCGGGGCTCCGGAACGCGCCGGCGGTGCGGCGCCTGCCTATGCCGAAGAGCACTCAGGCGGCGGCGGTGGCGCCCCTGCGGCGCGCGGCGAGGAATTCGACGACGATATTCCCTTCTGAGGCGCGCTCTTTAGTCCCTCAGCGGTCGACCGTGGCCATCATCGCCTCGCCGTAGCGGGCACCGGCGATCTTCCCCGGCGCGAGCGCGGCATCCAGAGCCGCCACCTGAGCCTCACTGAGAGTCAGCTGCGCGGCCGCCACGTTCTCCTCGAGGTAGCGGCGCTGCTTGGTGCCCGGGATGGGCACGATGTCCTCACCCTGGTGCAAGAGCCAGGCGAGCGCCACCTGCGCCGGCGTGGCGCCAAGTGCCGCGGCGATCTTGCGCACGCTCTCCGCCGCCTTCACGTTGGCGTCGAAGTTCGCGCCCTGGTAGCGCGGGTCCTTGCGCCGGTAGTCCTCTTCCGGGTACGCCTCGGCGCGTTGCACGGCGCCCGTCAGGAAACCGCGCCCGAGCGGGGAGAAGGGCACGAGCCCTATGCCGAGTTCGCGCAGCACCGGGATCACGTCGGCCTCGAGGTTGCGCTCCCACAGCGAGTACTCGCTCTGCAGCGCCGATACCGGGTGCACCGCGTGCGCACGGCGGAGGTTCGCGACTCCGGCTTCCGAGAGCCCGAAGTAGCGCACCTTGCCCGCGCGCACGAGTGCCGCGACCGCGCCAGCCACCTCCTCGATCGGCACCGCCGGGTCGATGCGATGCTGGTAGAGCAGATCGACGTAATCGGTGCCGAGTCGAGCCAGGGAACCCTCAAGCGCGCTGCGGATGTGCTCCGGTCGGCTGTCGAGCGCGCCGCCCACCATCTTGCCGTTTTCGATGCGCCAGCCGAACTTGGTAGCGATCACGACCTCGCCGCGGCGGCCGCGGAGCGCGCGACCGAGCAGTTCCTCGTTGGTGAACGGCCCATAGACTTCCGCGGTATCGAGGAAGGTGCAGCCGAGGTCGATGGCGCGGTGCACGGTGGCGATCGATTCGGCTTCGTCGGCCGGCCCGTACGACTGGCTCATGCCCATGCAGCCGAGGCCGATCTCGGCGACCTCGAGTCCCTGGCGGCCGAGTCTGCGTTTGCGAAGCGTCATGTGCTTGAGTCCTCAAATGCCGCCACAGCGCCGGCGCAAGGATTGCGCTGCGGCGCAGGCATCGCTCGATCTTAAGCGATGCGTGCTGCCGGGCGCGCGTCGCCCCTCAGTAGTCGGGTATCAGGAGCGGATACTGGGCCACACGGCCGACACCGGCGATCTCGTGCTGCACGTCCCCGCGGTTCACCAGCGCGCGCCACCGGGCGTGCTCGTCCAGCGCCGCCGCGGGCTCGGCGTCCTCCGCATACATCTGTACTGCCAGCAGCGCGGCGCTGCGCAGCTGCGGCTCCCGCAGGCGCGCGATCAGCAGTGTGGCGCCGTCGTCGTCGCGGCGAGCGGCCAGCAGAGCCTTCTGGTAGGTGCTGATGGCGTCCCGGCGGTGGCTGCGCAGGTAGTCGAGCGCGCGCGTCGCGGCCCCCTCATCGTGCAGAGCGAGCGCGACGCGCAGGGTCTCGATCTCCAGCTGCATGCGACCGTATGGGCTCACATCAGCCAGGGAGACGCGCTGCAGGGTCGCAGCGGCCTGCTGCGTCTGCCCGAGCTGGTTATACATCTGGGCAAGGTCGATGGTGGCGTCGACGTTTGCGGCGCCCTCCGGGTACAGGTGGCTGGCCGCTTCTAGCTGCGCGACGGCCGCCGCGTAGCGACCGAGGCTGAAGAGAGCATCCGCACGGTTGTTCAGGATGCGGCCGTACTGGGTGTCGTAGTCGCTCCAGGCACCACTGCCGTGCTCGTCCTGGTGTTCGATCGCCGCATCCGTCACCGACAGCGCCTGCTGCAGGCGCGTGCAGCTGATGAGGATCTCTGCCAGGTGGTTCATCGGTTCCAGGCGCTCGGGTGTCGCCTGCACATGGCGCAGCTCCGCCTGGATGCTCTGTTGGGCCGCGTCGGCAACGGAAACCAGCGCATCCGGTTCGCCGCGGATGGCATCGAAGCGCAGGTCGGCCTCGATACTGATGATGACGTAGGGGTCGGTGATGCGCGCGAGCGTCTGCCCGGCGCTGAGGCGCTCCCCGCGCGCCAGCTGCAGCAGCGCAAACTCTCGCCACCACTCCCCGCCGCTGCGCGGTTCGTCCAGGAACTTGATCTTGTGCAGTGCTGCCAGCAGCTCGTAACGCTCCACGTCCGAGGCCCCGGCCTCAAGATCGTTGCGCATGACGCGCTCGATGGAATCGTACTCCGGCAGGCGCGCCAGCACCTGCGGCCAGCGCTGCGCGAGGGTGGTGAGCGCGTAGACCGCATCCTTTGGGTCCGGGGCGCTGTCGGCCGCCCGCATGCGCGTGAACCAGTCACGCGCGTCGCTGGCATCGAAGCCGCAGGCGCGGTGGCTGAGCAGCAACGCGCGGCGCGCGTCGCGGTTCTGCAGGGCGGCGAGCGCGGCGAGGCTGACGAGCGTGTGCTGCTGCGCCGGCTCGAGGCGGGCGAAGTCTGCGCGCGCGAGGGTTGCGCGCAGCAAGGCATCCGCCTGCGGCCACTGCGAGTGGCCGACGAGTGTCTGGGCCTCTCTGAGAGCCGCTGCAGCGTCGGCGCGCGCGGGCGCCGCCGCCGGCGCGCCGCGCTGCTGCGTGGCGCAGCCGCCGGCAAGCAGGCAGGACAGGATCAGGAGGCCGGGGAGCTTCATGCGCGTCAGGTGTCTCACCGGGAGAATTGTCCGGTCCCGGGCACCGGCGCGCACGCCGCGCGCCGCGTTTGTCAGGATACCTGCCTCCAAGCCGCTGAAATTACTTGAGTTATTCATATTTTAGGCACGGCTGTGCGGGGTCCCTCCCGAGACCGTAAAATTCGCGGTTCCCCGTATGCCACGCCATTACTTCATAAAGACCTTCGGCTGCCAGATGAACGAGTACGACTCCGCCCGCATGGCGGACGTGCTCGCCGCCGGCGCCGGCCTCACCGCGACCGCCGACCCGGCGCAGGCGGACGTGCTGCTGATGAACACCTGCTCGGTGCGCGAGAAAGCCCAGGAGAAGGTGTTCTCGCTGCTCGGGGAGTGGCGGCGCCTGAAGGCGCTGCGCCCGGAGGTGATCATCGGGGTGGGCGGGTGTGTGGCGAGCCAGGAGGGCGAGGCGATCACCGCGCGCGCGCCGTTCGTGGACCTCGTGTTCGGCCCGCAGACCCTGCACCGTCTGCCGCAGATGATCGGCGAGCTGCGCCGCAGCGGCCGCGCGCAGGTCGATGTCAGCTTCCCGGAGGTCGAGAAGTTCGATCAGCTGCCGACGCCGCGGGCGGCGGGCGTGCATGCCTACGTCTCCGTCATGGAAGGCTGCAGCAAGTACTGCAGCTTCTGCATCGTCCCCTACACGCGCGGTGAGGAGGTCAGCCGCGGCTTCGGCTCGGTGCTCGAAGAGGTGCGCGCGCTCGCCTCGCAGGGCGTCGTCGAGGTGACGCTGCTCGGCCAGAACGTCAACGCCTACCGCGGGCCCATGGCCGATGGCACGCCGGTGGACCTTGCGACCCTCATCCACCACGTGGCGCGCCTCGCGGGCATCGAGCGCATCCGCTTCACCACCTCGCACCCGCTGGAGTTCGATGACAGCCTGATCGAGGCGTTTGCGAACGTCGGTAAGCTCGCCAATCACCTGCATCTGGCCGTGCAGTCCGGCTCCGACCGCATCCTCGCGCTCATGAAGCGCGGCTACACCACGCTGGAATTCAAGGACAAGGTGCGGCGTCTGCGCGCGGTGCGCCCGGACATCCTGATCTCCACCGATTTCATCGTCGGCTTCCCGGGCGAGAGCGAGCGTGACTTTGAGGCGACGCTGGCGCTGACGCGTGAGGTCGGCTTCGATCAGTCCTTCAGCTTTCTCTACAGCCGTCGGCCCGGCACGCCGGCCGCGGCGCTCCCGGATGAAGTGCCCGCGCCGGTAAAGCAGGAGCGCCTGGTGCGCCTGCAGGCGCAGCTGGACGCTCAGGCGCGCGCCATCAGTGAGGGCATGGTGGGGAGCGTGCAGCGCGTGCTCATCGAGCGCTGCGCGCGCCGCGATGCGGGCGAGCTGGCCGGCCGCACGGCCAACAACCGCTGGGTGAACTTCCCCGGCCCGGCGCAGCTCATCGGCCGCTTCGTCGACGTCACCGTCACGCAGGCACTGGCGCACAGCCTGCGCGGCCGGCTCACCGGCGCGCTGCCGGCGGCCGCGCCACGCGCGACGGCAAGCGCCTGATGGTCGTAGCCGCTCCAGCCAACGAGTCGCCACGGGAATTCGATCTCGTGCCGGCCGACAACACGCGCCTTGCGAACCTGTGCGGGCCGCTCGACGAGAATCTGCGACTGCTCGAGGCGCGGCTCGAGGTACGCATCCAGCGCCGCGGCGACACCTTCCGCGTGAGCGGCGCGCAGGCGGCGCTCGCCGAGGTGCTGCTGCGCGAACTCTACGAGCTCACCCTCACCGAGGACGTCACGCCGCAGCGCGTGCATCTGGCGCTGCGCGCCCACGAAGCGGGCGCCGCGGGGAGCGCGGCCGAGGAGCAGGGCGTGCGCGTGCCGCGCGGTGGCATACGCGCCCGCGGCATCCACCAGCGCGATTACCTGCAGCACATCCGCAGCCGCGACCTGACTTTCGGCGTCGGCCCGGCCGGCACCGGTAAGACCTATCTCGCCGTGGCCTGCGCGGTCGAGGCGCTGCAGGCGGACACCGTGCGGCGTCTGGTACTGGTGCGCCCGGCGGTGGAGGCCGGCGAGCGGCTCGGGTTCCTCCCGGGCGATCTCACGCAGAAGGTCGATCCTTACCTGCGGCCGATGTATGACGCGCTCTACGAGATGATGGGCTTCGACCGCGTGGCGCGCTTCATCGAGCGCAACGTCATCGAGGTGGCGCCGCTGGCCTTCATGCGCGGCCGCAGCCTCAACGACGCCTTCATCATCCTCGATGAAGCCCAGAACACGACCGTTGAGCAGATGAAGATGTTTCTCACCCGCATCGGATTTGGCTCCAAGGCGGTGGTGACGGGGGATGTCACGCAGACCGACCTGCCGCCCGGACGCCAGTCCGGACTCAGCCACGTCATCGAGGTGCTGCGCTCGGTGGAAGGCGTGGCCTTTACCTTCTTTGATGCCCAGGACGTGGTGCGCCATCCCCTGGTGCAGCGCATCGTGCGCGCCTACGAGGCGCGCGGGGCTTCCCCGTGAGGCGCGCGGCGCGCCGCCGGCGCAGCGCGCGGGCGGCGGCACCTGGGCTTGAGCTGCAGCTGCGGCGGCGCGTGCGCAGCTGGGCGCCGAGCCGCCGCGAACTGACGCTGTGGGCCGCCACCGCGCTCGGGCGGCGTGCGGCCGGGAGCGAGCTCGGCGTCGCCATCGTCGGCGCACCCGAGAGCCGGCGCCTGAACGCCCACTACCGCGGACGCGAGCACCCGACCAACGTGCTGTCCTTTCCAGCGACGCCGGCCGCGGCCGCCACGCGGCCACGGCCGCTCGGGGATCTCGTCATCTGCGCGCGTGTGCTGCGCGCCGAGGCCCGCGCCCAGGCCAAGACGCTGCGCGCGCACTGGGCGCACCTCGTAGTGCACGGCGCGCTGCACCTCATCGGCTACGACCACGAGGTGAGCGCCGACGCGGCCCGCATGGAGCGCCGTGAGATAGCGGTGCTGCGCCGCCTCGGTTTCGCCAACCCCTACCGGAGCGCCTGAGACTTGGCCAAGGACCTGAACACCACCGGACGCTGGCTGAAGCGCCTCACCCAGGGACTCGCTAGCGAGCCGCAGGACCGCCAGGAACTCCTGGGCGTATTGCGCGAAGCGGGCGAGCGCGGTCTGGTGGATGCGGACGCGCTCACGATGCTCGAGGGCGTGCTCGAGGTGGGGGATCTGAAGGTGCGCGACATCATGGTGCCGCGCGCGCAGATGGTGTTCGTCCGCCGCAGCGATCCGCCCGCGCGCATCCTGCCGGTGGTGGTGGAATCGGGACACTCGCGCGTGCCGGTGATGGATGAGGATCGCGATGACATCGTCGGCATCCTGCTCGCCAAGGACCTGCTGCGTCTTACCACGCAAGCCCTGCGCGAGCGCTTCGACATCCGCGAGTACATGCGACCGGCCGTGTTTGTGCCGGAGTCCAAGCGGCTGAACGTGCTGTTGAAGGAATTCCGCCGCAACCGCAACCACATGGCCATCGTCGTGGATGAGTACGGCGGCGTGGCGGGCCTGTGCACCATCGAGGACGTGATCGAACAGATCGTCGGCGACATCGACGATGAGTTCGACGTCGAGGACGACCAGAACATCCGCCGCGATGCGGAACGGCAGTTCACGGTGCGCGGCGTCACGAGGATCGATGAGTTCAACGAGTACTTCGGCGCGCAGCTCTCCGAAGAAGAAGGCGTGGATACCATCGCCGGGCTCATCATGAAGCAGCTGGGGCGCCTGGCGCGGCGCGGTGAGAGCGTGAGCATCGACGGTTTCGAGTTCCGCGTGCTGCGCGCCGACCGGCGCCGTGTCGAATCGCTGCGCGTGCTGGCGCCGCGCGACGTGCTGCCGCCGCCCGAAGAACCCGTTCCCGGCGGCGAGAGCTGAGGCCGTGTCCGGCCCCGCACACCCCGCCCGTGGCACGCCGGCGGCTACGCCCTCCCGCGCGCCGCGCCTGGCATCCGCCCGCCTGCGGCTGCTCGTGGCCGCGCTCGCCGGGGCGGCGCTGGCTGCCTCGTTTGCGCCGCTCAACCTGTGGCCGCTGGCCCTCCTGTGCCCGGCCCTCCTCATGTGGCTGTGGCAGGACGTGCCGCCGCGCGAGGCTGCGCGCCTGGGCTTTGCCTTCACCACCGCGACCTTCATTGCCGGGACTTACTGGCTGTATTTCAGCATCCACGTGCTCGGGCAGGCGCCGATCTGGCTGGCGCTGTTCCTCATGCTGGCGCTGGCCGCGATCATGGGGCTCTACCACGCCGCCTTAGGGTGGGGGATCAACCGCTGGCTGCCCGCGGGCGGGGCGGTGCGCTGGCTCCTCGCGCTGCCGGCTGCGTGGCTGCTGGTGGAATGGTGGCGTGGCTGGTTCCTCGGCGGCTTCTCGTGGCTGTCGCTCGGCTACTCGCAGAGCGACACGTGGCTCGCAAGCTTCGCGCCGCTCGTGGGGGTCTATGGCATCAGTGCGCTGCTGCTCGTGTGCGCCGGTGCGCTCCTCACCCTGCTGCTGGGCACACCCCGTGAGCGCCTCCTCGCCCTGATTGTCCTCGTGCTGCCATGGGGTTCCGGTGCGGCGCTCTACTGGCACTCCTGGACCACGCGCGCCGGACCTGCGGTCTCGGTGGCACTGATCCAGGGGGCCATCCCGCAGGATGAGAAGTGGCTGGAGAGCAACCGCGACACCACCCTCAACCTCTACCAGTCCCTCACCGAGCAGGTGCTCGGCACGCGCCTGATCGTGTGGCCCGAGTCCGCACCCGCGGACCTCGCCAACGAGCTGGTGCCGTATATCACCAATCTCTACCGCGAGACGCGCGCCCACGGCTCGACGCTGGTCATGGGGGTGCTGCGCGCCGACGGCGGCAATGAGGCCGACACCCGTTACTACAACTCGGTGCTGGCGCTGGATGCGGCACCGAGCTGGTATGACAAGAGCCACCTCGTGCCCTTCGCGGAGTTCTTCCCGGTACCCGGCTTCGTGCGCACCTGGCTGAGGCTGCGCAGCCTGCCGTACTCGGACTTCACCCCCGGGGACGCGCGCCAGCCGCCACTGCCGGCGGCCGGACTGAAACTCGGCACCACGATATGTTATGAGGATGCCTACGGCAGCGCGATGCTTGCAGTGCTGCCGCAGGCGGACGCGTTGGTGAACGTCACCAACGATGCCTGGTTCGGGCACACGAGCGCCCGCCACCAGCACCTGCAGATCTCGCGCATGCGTGCCCTGGAAGCCGGGCGCTACATGGTGCGGGCGGCCAACGACGGCATCTCGGCCGTCATCGGCCCGCACGGCGAAGTCATCGCCCGCGCTCCCGAATTCAAGCCCGCCAAGCTGGTCTCGAGCATCATCCCGATGCGCGGGCTCACCCCTTATGCCCGCGTTGGAAACTGGCTCGTCGTGAGTCTTGCCGCGCTGGCGCTGGCGTACGGCCTGTGGGTGCGGAATGATAGACGACGCAGGTCCCAGGGCTAGGTCGTCGGCCCTTTTTTTGACCCCAAGTGGAAGTGCTCATGACCGCCAAGTTCAATCCGAGTCTCACGCCACCGCTGCAGCGCCTTGCCGCCGTGCTCGCCATGGCGGTCGCGCTCGCGGCCTGCTCGCGTGCCCTGCCGGCGCAGTCGGCGCACGCTGCGGCGGCGCCCGCGCCGCCGGAGAGTACCGCCGCGAGTGCCGCCGATGCGGCAACCGATGCGGTGGTGCGCTCGCTCCCGGACTTCTCGCAGCTGGTGGATCGCTACGGGCCTGCGGTGGTGAA
>Ga0302311_10000994_pt1 | contig 34104 bp, 32 predicted proteins | sample III_Palsa_N1_3_FD_200449 | JGI IMG/M metagenome (GOLD analysis project Ga0302311, IMG submission 200449) | Peat permafrost microbial communities from Stordalen Mire near Abisko, Sweden - III_Palsa_N1_3 | ecosystem: Environmental > Terrestrial > Soil > Palsa > Peat permafrost | place: Sweden... | reverse complement strand
CTCTGGGCATTGACCGCACGCGCCAGATGGCGCTGGGTGACGTGCGCCGTCTCGTGCGCGAGCACGCTCGCAAGCTCCGACTCGTTGCCGCTGGCGAGAATGGTGCCGTAATTGCAGAAGATATCGCCGCCAAAAATCGCAAAGGCGTTGATGCCCGGTTCGCGTACCGTGAAGTACTGGAAGTGGCGCGTGGCGGGGTCCGTGGCCTGGGATGCCAGGCGCATGCCGAGGGACTGCACGTACTCGTCGACCTCCGGATCGTCGATGATCTTGCCCTGATCACGCAGCTGCTTGGTGATCATCTCGCCGATTTGGCGCTCCTCGTCCACCGTAATGCTCGCCGCCGCCGGATTGCCGATATCCGGCAATTCGGTCTGGGCGCTGACAGCGCCGGTGGCCACGGTCAAGCTTACGGCGATTGCGGCGGGAAAGAGCCTTGCCAGGAGTCGCATGAATTCCTTGCGCTAAGCGCTGAACTTCGGACTTGGACCGGTGCAGAACACGGGAGTTTCGCCACCGGATTCTCTAGAGGATATCCGATGCGTACTCGGCAAGCCGCGATCGTTCGCCGCGCACCAGGGTGATGTGCCCGGAATGGTCCCAGCCGCGGAAGCGGTTGACGACGTAGGTCAGTCCGGAGGTCATCTCGGAGAGGTAGGGCGTGTCGATCTGGGCGATGTTGCCGAGGCAGGCGAGCTTGGTGCCCGGCCCGGCGCGGGTCACGAGGGCCTTCATCTGCTTCGGAGTGAGGTTCTGGGCCTCATCGAGAATGATGTAGCGATTGAGAAACGTGCGCCCGCGCATGAAGTTCAAGGAGCGGATCTTGATGCGATTGCGCAGCAGATCGTTGGTCGCCGCCCGGCCCCAGGTGCCGCCTTCCTGGCTCTGGGTCAGTACTTCGAGATTGTCCATGAGCGCGCCCATCCAAGGCTCCATCTTTTCCTCCTCCGTGCCCGGCAGAAAACCGATGTCCTCACCCAGCGGGATGGTCACGCGCGTCATGATGATCTCGACGAAGCGGTTGGTCTCGAGCGTCTGCATGAGCCCGGCGGCGAGCGCAAGCAGGGTCTTGCCCGTGCCGGCGGGCCCCAGCACGGTCACGAAGTCCACCTCCGGATCCATGAGCAGATTGAGCGCAAAATTCTGCTCGCGGTTGCGGGCGCTGATGCCCCAGACACTGTTGCGCGCGCTGCGGTAGTCGCGCATGAGCTCTAGAGTCGCAGTGTCGCCGACCACGCGGCGCACGATAGCCTCGATCCCCTGCGGGCTCTCCTCGTACACGCATTGATTGGGCAGCCAGGTGCGCACGGCGGGACCCGTGAGTTCGTAGAAGGTGCGCTCGGCTTCCTTCCAGGAGCGCATATTCTCGCCGTGCTGCTCCCAGAAATTTCCCGGCAGCGAAGTCACGCCGGTGTACAGGATGTCGGCGTCTTCGATGGTCTTGTCGCTGTAGTAATCCTCGGCGTGAATCCCCAGCACTGCGGCCTTGATGCGCAGGTTGATGTCCTTGGAGACGAGGATCACGCGCGCGTCCGGGTTTTCGCTGACGAGCGCCAGTGTCTGCGACAGGATCGCATTGTCCGTGCTTTGGCCGGGCAAACTCGCCGGCAGCACGCTCTCGAGCTGTCGCGTCTGAAAGAAGAGCCGGCCGCTCGCCTTCTTGCGCCCGTGGTTGCCCGAATCGGACGACGGCAGCGGCAGGCCGCGATCGATGCGTTCCTTGGTCGCGCCGCGAATCATGTCGTCGAGGAAGCGGCTGATCTGGCGCACGTTGCGCGAGGCCTCGGAGAGGCCTTTTTTGTGCGCGTCCAATTCCTCGAGCACGACCATCGGCAGATAGACGTCGTGCTCCTCGAAGCGGTAGATCGCGGTCGGATCGTGCATCAGCACGTTGGTATCGAGCACAAACAGGCGGCGCAGGCCGCGTGCCGGCGCGCTCGGCGTGATTTCACTGCCCGCCGCCGCCGGGCCGGGCTCAGAGAGACTGCGCCGCTTCAAGGACTTCCTCCGCATGCCCCGGAACCTTGACCTTGCGCCACTCCTGCCGCAGTACTCCTGTGCCATCGAGCAAAAAGGTACTGCGCACGACGCCCAAATACTTCCTGCCGTACATGCTCTTTTCGTGGATGACATCGAAGAGTGTGCAGACCTTCGAGTCCTCATCGGCGAGAAGCTCAAAGGGCAGCTGGTCGCGCGCCTTGAACTTCTCGTGCGAGGCGAGGCTGTCGCGCGACACGCCGACGATGCGCACGCCGGCCTTGCGAAATGCCGCGTGCAGATCGCGAAAGTCCTGGGATTCACGCGTGCAGCCGGCAGTCATGTCTTTGGGATAGAAATAGATGACGAGCTTCTTACCAGCCATGTCCTTGAGCCGGAAGTCTGCGCCGCTGGTGGCGGGGAGCGAGAAATCCGCAACCTTGCTGCCGACCTTCAAGACTTCACCGGCTCCAGTATCGCGTCGAGGTTCAAGGAATCGCAGAACTCCATGAATTCCTCGCGCAGATGCGCCACGTGAATGCGGCTTGGAACATTGACGATCATCTGCACCGAAAACATCGGCGCGCCGGTGTGGGCGGCGGGATAGCTCCGGGTTGACACCTCGGCGATGTCAATGCTGCGGCTCGAGAAGAACCCGGAGAGACCCGAAACGATGCCGCTCTGATCCAGGCACACGACATCGATCGAATAGGGCAGCATGTCGGCGCGCGCCGAGCGCGGCTCGGTGCGCTTCAGGTGCAGGATAAGGCCGCTGGAATCGGCGAGGCGCTTCAACTCCGTTTCGAGTTTCGCAAGCGCATGCCAGTTGCCCGAGATCAGAAGCAGCATGGCGAATTCGGACCCCAGGCCCGCCATGCGGCTCTCACTGATATTGCCGCCGCACTCGCTCACCAGACGCGTGAGGTCATGGACCATCCCTGTGCGATCGCTGCCGATCGCGGATACCGCAAGGTGTTGCTTCATCGTGTCTACGGGCGTGCGTCCTTCGCTATGAGCGGGCAGTTTAACGGGTGTGCAGGCCGGGCGCGACCGAGCTTGCTTAGGCTTGTCACCGACTCGTAACATCGCGCGCTCGCGCATCCGGCTCGTGAGTTTTTTTGATGTTTTCCGGCAGTCTCGTCCCCATCGCCACCCCCATGCGGCCCGACGGCTCGCTCGATTTTGCAGCGTGGGCGAAGCTGCTGGATTTCCACGCGGCCAACGGCACGAGCGGTGTCGTGGTCGGCGGCACCAGCGGCGAATCGGCAACCCTGAGCGATGCGGAAATGCTTGAACTCACCGAGCGCGCCTGCGCGCGCCTCGGACAGCGCATTCCGGTGATCGCCGGAGCCGGCAGCAGCAGCACCGCGGCAACGGTGGCACGGGTGCAGCGCCTCTCGCAGCTGCCGATTGCGGCGCTTCTCATCGTCACGCCGGCTTACAACCGTCCTCCTCAGGAGGGTCTGTACCGGCACTATGCCGCCGTGGCCGAAGCGGCGCGCGTGCCGGTCATCGCCTACAACGTACCCGCGCGCACCGCCGTTGATATGCTGCCGGCGACGGTGGCGCGGCTGGCGAAACTTTCCGCCATCATGGGCATCAAAGAGGCGGTGCCGCAGCTTGCGCGGGTGCGAGAGCTTTTGGACTCCTGCGGGCCGGACTTTGTAGTGCTGAGCGGCGATGATGCCACTGCGCGCGAGGCGATGCTGTGGGGCGCTCGGGGGGTCATTTCCGTGACCGCGAATGTCGCGCCGCGGGCCATGGCGCAAATGGCTGCCGCAGCGGTGAGTGGCGATCGGGTCGGCGCCGAGGAGCGCGACGCACCGCTGCGGGGGTTACACCGTGACCTTTTTATCGAGGCAAATCCCATTCCGACCAAGTGGGTGCTGGCGCGCATGGGACTGATCGGCCCCGGGATCCGTCTGCCCCTCACCGAGCTTGCAAGCACGTATCATGCGGCCGTCACCGCCAGCGCGCGCGCGGCGGGGGTTGCATTTTGACTGGAGAATTCATGAGATCTGTTGGGCTGTCACGTATTTTCGCCACGCTCGGACTCGTTGCGTTGAGCGGTTGCCATTTCTTCCATCGCCACGGCAACTACAACACCTGCAACGACCCGCAGCACTACGCGAACTCGCGCAGCATCGCGCCGCTGAAGACGCCGGTCGGCCTGACGGCGCCGGACACCCGTTCTGCGCTGCGCATCCCCGACCTCAACGAGCCGACACCGCCGCCGCGCACCCGAGCGGATCCCTGCCTCGATACGCCGCCCACGTTCGTGGTGCCGAAGGTCGTGAAGCCGCCGCAGGCGTAAGTCTTTATAATTTGACCACGCGGAGAGGTGGCCGAGCGGTCGAAGGCGCTGGACTGGAATTCCAGTAACATCTTAACGGGTGTTCGTGGGTTCGAATCCCACCCTCTCCGCCACCGGGAGCGTTCAATGGTGGCTCGCATCGGTTTCTCCGCGACGACTAGTCGTGAATCCCGTCAGGCCCGGAAGGGAGCAGCGGCAGCGGCGATGTCGGGTGCCGGAGTTTAAGCTGGTGCGGGCCGCCTCCATTGTGGATGCGTTGCCGTCAACGATGCAGCAGATGCTGGCTGACCCGCGAGCAAGTTTGCGTGTTCAATCGAAACAAGAGCGGTGAGGAAAGGTCCCGTCAGGGCGATGACATGAGTACCGGGAGCTACACGGCGCTGGCGCGTAAATGGCGCCCGAAAAAATTCTCCGAGCTGGTCGGGCAGGAGCACGTGCGCCGCGCACTCGTCAATTCGTTGACGAGCGGCCGGGTGCACCATGCGTTTCTCTTCACCGGCACGCGTGGCGTCGGCAAGACCACCATCGCGCGGATTCTTGCGAAGTGCCTGAACTGCGAGAAGGGTGTGACGGCGGAGCCCTGCGGGGAATGCGCGGCCTGCCGCGAGATTGACGCCGGGCGATTTGTCGATCTTCTGGAAGTGGACGCCGCTTCGCGCACCAAGGTCGATGACACGCGCGAGCTCCTCGACAACGTGCAGTACGCACCGACGCGCGGCCGCTACAAGGTGTACCTCATCGACGAGGTCCACATGCTCTCGACGCACTCGTTCAACGCGTTGTTGAAGACTCTCGAGGAGCCGCCGCCGCATGTGAAGTTCCTGCTCGCGACCACCGATCCGCAAAAGCTGCCGGTGACCGTGCTGTCGCGCTGCCTGCAGTTCAATCTGAAACGCTTGCCCATCGACATGCTCGCCGAGCGCATGCGTCACATTCTCGAGGCCGAAGGGATTGCCTTCGAAGCGGCGGCGGTGCGTCTCATCGCACAGGCGGCCGATGGCAGCGTACGCGACGCCCTATCGCTGCTTGATCAGTTGCTCGCGTTCGGCGGCGGATCTGCGCGCGAAGCCGAGGCGCGCGCCATGCTGGGCACGGTGGCGCGCGATTTCGTGGTGCGCCTCACGGAACATCTTGCAGCTTTCGACGCCCCTGCGCTCATGAGCGCGGCGAGCGCGCTTGAGGAGTTCGCGCCGGACTATGCGCAGGTGCTCGATGAGCTTGCCGCGTTACTGGCGCGCGTCGCACTGAAGCAGTCGATCGCGGACTACGCAGGCGATGAGCTGTACGCGCCCGAAGTCCTCGCGCAACTGGCCGGGAGCGTGTCGCGCGAGGACGTGCAGCTTTTCTATCAGACGGCGATACTGGGACGGCGCGATCTTGCGCTGGCACCCGACCCGCGTACCGGCTTTGAGATGACGCTCCTGCGGATGCTCGCGTTTCGCCCGGCAGAGGCGGCCGAGTCGCGCGGCAGGGCGGCCGTAGCGAGTCCTGCCGCCGCGGCGCGCCCGAGCGCGCCGGAGTCCGCCACGCCGGCTGCACCAGCGGGCAGTGAGGCAGCGCCCGCGTGGACCGCCATCCTCAACCAGCTCGATTTGTCCGGGGCTGCGCGCCAGCTTGCGAGCCACTGCGTGCTCCTCGGGCGTGAGCGCGGTGTTGTGCGTCTGGCGCTTGATCCGGCCCGGCCATTCGTCAGTACACCTGCGCTCGAGGACAAACTCGCCCAGGCGCTGTCGCGTTACTTTGGCGAAACCGTGCGCCTGGAGTTTGAGGCGAGCGTACCTGAGGCGCTGTCGCCGGCTCGCGCCGATGAGCACGCCTCGCTTGCACAGCTGACGGCCGCGCGCGAGTCCCTGGAGAGTGATCCGGGAGTGCAGGCGCTGCGCGAGCGCTTCGGTGCGACGCTCTTGACGGATACGGTCAGGCCAATCAAATAAGCGAAGCGGAGGAGAATGACATGCGTGGCAATATGGGCAATTTCATGAAGCAGGCGCAGGCGCTCAAGGACAACGTCGAGAAGGCGCAAGCGGAGGTTGCGAGCATCGAGGTCGTCGGTGAGTCGGGCGGCGGCATGGTGAAAGTGACCATGAGCGGGCGCCACGAAGTGAAGAAAGTGCAGATCGAACCTGCGGTGGCGCGCGATGATCGCGAACTGCTGGAGGATCTCATCGCGGCCGCTGTGAATGACGCGGTCCACCGTGTAGAGGCGCGCGTACAGGAGAAAATGGCCGGTGCGATGGCGGGCGTGCAGTTGCCGCCGGGAATGAAGCTGCCCTTCTGATCATGCGGCATTCGCCACAACTCACGCGCCTCATTGATGCTCTGAAGGCACTGCCTGGAGTCGGGCCCAAGAGCGCGCAGCGCATGGCCTTTCATCTGCTGCAGGACGGCCGCAGCGGCGCAAGCGCCTTGGCGGAAGCCTTGACTGCGGCGCTCGCCAGCGTCGTGCGCTGCGCCCGCTGCCGCATGTTGACCGAGGATACGCACTGCCTCATCTGCGCATCGGCGGAGCGCGATGCGACGCTTCTGTGCGTCGTCGAGTCACCCTCCGATGTCGTCGCCATCGAACAGTCGGGCAGCTACAAGGGCCGCTACTTCGTGCTCATGGGCCATCTGTCGCCGCTCGATCGCATTGGACCGGAGGAGCTCGGCGTGCGCGAGCTTGGCGCGATCCTCGCCGAGGGCGACGTACGCGAGCTCATTCTTGCGACCAATCCCACCGTCGAGGGTGAGGCGACGGCGCATTTCTTGGGCGAGGTGGCCGGCTCCTTCGGCGTGCGCGCGAGCCGCATCGCGCATGGCGTGCCTATGGGCGGTGAGCTTGAGTATGTGGATGGCGGCACACTGGCGCACGCGCTCTCGGGCCGGCGCTCCTTTGGCTGACGGATGGCGCGCGCGCGTATGGCAAAAATCGACAATTACAACCTCATCTGGATCGACCTTGAGATGACGGGCCTGAAGACCGACAGCGATTCCATCATCGAGATCGCAACCGTGGTCACGGACAAGGAGTTGAATGTTCTCGCCTCCGGGCCGGTGCTCGCGATCCATCAACCCGAATCGGTGCTCGCCGGCATGGACGACTGGAACCAGAAACAGCACGGCTCTTCGGGGCTGCTCGTGCGGGTGCGCGCGAGTTCGGTGTCGGCCGCACAGGCCGAGGCGCGCACGCTGGAGTTTCTCTCTCCCTGGGTGCCGCCCGGCGCCTCGCCGATGTGCGGCAACAGCATCTGTCAGGATCGGCGCTTTCTCGCGCGCGAGATGCCATCGCTCGAGCGCTACTTCCACTACCGTAACCTCGATGTCAGCACGCTGAAGGAATTGGCGCGCCGCTGGGCGCCGCACGTCGCCGACAGCTTCGTCAAGGAGGGCGCGCATCTGGCGCTGGCGGACATCCTCGAATCCATCCGCGAGCTCAAACACTATCGCGGCGCGCTGTTCGCCGCCGCCTACGCCGGCGGTTGAACTTCCTTGTGCGGCGGGGTGTTGGCGGGGGTTGCCAGGAACATCCACGTCTCGATCACAGAGTCCGGGTTCAAGGAGAGGCTGTCGATGCCCTGCTCGACGAGCCAGCGCGCAAGCTCGGGGTGATCCGAGGGACCCTGGCCGCAGATCCCGACGTATTTGCCCAGGCGTCGGCAGGTGCTGATCGCCATCTGCAACAGCACTTTCACGGCCGCGTCGCGCTCATCGAAGAGTTTGGCGACGATCGAGGAATCGCGGTCAAGACCGAGCGTCAACTGGGTCATGTCGTTTGAACCGATCGACATGCCATCGAAATATTCCAGATACTGCTCGGCGAGCAGCGCATTGGTGGGCAGCTCGCACATCATGATGATCTTCAGAGCATCCTTGCCGCGCGCCAGCCCGTTCTTCGCCAGAAGCTCCGTCACCTGCCGCGCCTCTTTTACCGTGCGCACGAACGGCACCATGACCTGCACGTTGCGCAGGCCCATGTCCTCGCGTACGCGCAGGAGCGCGCGGCATTCAAGCTCAAAGCAGGGCCGGAACGTCTCATCGGTATAGCGCACGGCGCCGCGAAAGCCGAGCATCGGATTCTCTTCGCTCGGCTCATAGGCGCGCCCGCCGATGAGGTTCGCGTACTCGTTGGATTTGAAATCGGACAGCCGCACGATGACGGGCTGCGGAGCGAACGCAGCGGCGATCTGCGCGATGCCTTCGGCGAGCTTCTCAACATAGAAGCCGACCGGATCGGAATAGCCCGCCATCTGTACGCGGATCTGCTCCTGCAGCTCGCCGTCGAGCCGCTCGAACTCGAGCAGCGCCCGCGGATGCACGCCGATCATGCGATTGATGATGAATTCAAGGCGGGCGAGTCCGACGCCGCGGTGCGGAATGCCGGCGAAGTCGAACGCGCGGTCGGGATTGCCGACGTTCATCATGATGTTGACCGGGATCTTGGGCAGCGCGTCGAGTTCTATCTGCTTGCGTTCGAAATCAAGCATGCCTTCGTAGACGTAGCCCGTCTCGCCTTCGGCGCAGGATACGGTGACTTCCTGACCTTCGCGCACGCGCTCGGTCGCATCTCCGCAGCCCACGACCGCCGCCACGCCCAGTTCGCGCGCGATGATGGCCGCATGGCAGGTGCGTCCGCCGCGATTGGTGACGATCGCGGCGGCGCGCTTCATGACCGGCTCCCAATCCGGATCCGTCATGTCGGCAATCAACACATCACCGCTCTGCACGCGCGCCATCTCGGATGCATTGCGCACCACGCGCGCAGGTCCGGCGCCGATCCTCTGCCCGATGCTGCGCCCGGTGGCGAGTATCGTCGAGCGGCGTTTCAGGGCAAATCTTTGAATGATGCGGCCGCTGCGGCTCTGCACGGTTTCCGGTCGCGCCTGCAGTATGAAGATCTCGCCGCTTGCGCCGTCCTTGCCCCATTCAATATCCATGGGCCGGCCGTAGTGCTCCTCGATGACGAGGGCCTGGCGCGCAAGACTGAGGATGTCGGCGTCGTTCAGCGAAAAGCGCGTACGCTCGTGAGCCGCAACCTCGACGGTCGCCACACGCTGCGCGCCCTGCGCGGCGTAGATCATCTTGATGGCCTTGCCGCCCAAGTTCTTGCGAATGATGGCGTGCTTGCCGGCGCGCAGCGCGGGCTTGTAGACGTAAAATTCGTCCGGATTGACCGCCCCTTGTACGACGGTCTCGCCCAAGCCGTAAGATGCAGTGATGAAAACGACGTCGCGGAATCCCGAGTCCGTATCGAGCGTAAACATGACGCCGGCCGCGCCGAGATCACTCCTCACCATGTGCTGCACGCCCGCCGACAGCGCGATGGCCACATGTTCGAAGCCCTGATGCACGCGATAGGCGATGGCGCGGTCGTTGAAGAGCGAAGCGAATACCTCATGCATCGCCTGCAGCACCGCGGCTGCGCCGCGTACGTTGAGGAACGTTTCCTGCTGCCCTGCAAACGAGGCTTCCGGCAGATCCTCGGCGGTCGCGGAGGAGCGCACGGCGACCGCGATTTCGGCGCCGCCGCTCATCTGGTGAAGCGCGCTCAACACCGCCTTCTCGAGCGCCGGCGGGAAGGGCGTCGCCATGATGTCTTTTCTGATCTGCGCGCCGGTCGCGGCGAGCTTGGTCACGTCGTCGACGTTGAGACCGGCGAGCGCCTGGCTGATGCGCGCCGCAAGGCCGCCTTGCTCGAGGAAGTCGCGAAACGCGTGCGCGGTGGTCGCGAAGCCTCCCGGCACGTGCACGCCGAGCGCAGCAAGCTGTCCGATCATCTCGCCGAGCGATGCGTTCTTGCCGCCGACGGTCTCGACGTCGCGCATCGTCAGGTGTTCAAATGGCAAGACGTAGGCGTTCAATCGGACTCCTCGAAAACCGCGCTCACGCGCGCCACCTAATAGGACTCGATGCCATGAGCCGCCGGACGGTATTTTTCCTATCGGACCAGACGGGTGTTACTGCAGAGACGATGGGCCACAGTCTCTTGACGCAATTCGAGGGCCTGGAATTTCGCACCGTGACTTTGCCATTTGTGTCGAGCGTTGACAAGGCGGAGGATGCCGTGCGGCGCATCAACCGCGCCGCCGACGAGGAGGGACTGCGCCCCATCGTCTTCAGCACTCTGGTGCAGGATGACGTGCGCAACATCGTGCTCGGCAGCCGCGCGCTGTTTCTGGACTTCTTTGCAGCCTTCGTCGGCCCCCTCGAAGATGAACTCGCGACGCGCTCCACGCACCGCGCCGGCCGCGCGCATGGCATGGCCGACCTTGCAACCTACACCACGCGCATCAACGCCACCAACTTCGCGCTCACGCACGATGATGGCAACGGCACCGATTATGCGCGTGCGGATGTGATTTTGCTCGGAGTGTCGCGCTCCGGCAAGACGCCGACGGGGTTGTACATGGCGCTGCAGTACGGCATCTACACGGCGAATTATCCGCTGACCGAAGATGATCTTGAGGCGGGCACGCTGCCGTCGCGCGTCAATGCCTATCGGCAAAAACTTTATGCGCTCACGATCACGGCTGATCGCCTGCAGCAGATCCGCCAGGAGCGCCGCCCCGACAGCCGCTATGCATCGCGGCAGCAAGTACAGTATGAGATCCGCGCAGCAGAGGCGCTGTTTGCACGCTACGCGATTCCTTCGCTCGATACGACGGAGTGCTCGATCGAGGAGCTCGCGAGTCGCATCCTCAATAATACCGGCATCGAGCGGCGTCTGCGACCTTAAGTTTCAATAAGTTTCAAAGTGCGAAAAAACCCCACTTGACAGGCTTGCGCCGTGAGCGCGCTGCGATATAGTCGGGTGCATGTTCGACGATACGCTCACACTCGTCTCGTGGCGCGCCCGCCCGCGCAGCTTCGTCGCGTTGATGGGCCTCTACGAAAGCAACTATGTGCGCTTCGGCTGGCTGGCGGCAAATTTGCGCGAGCTTTCCGGGCGTCAGCGTTCAAGCGTGGCTGCAGACTGTGACCTCGTTCTCAGTGTGACCGAGCGCTGCCCGTACACCACGACGCTCAATTTGACCTATCTGCTGTCGCATCCCACCGAGCCCCTCGAGTATCCGGACATGCGCATCCGCATCTATCACGATGCGCATTTGGTGGAAGCCCAGGCGTGGGCCGCATCGCACCCGCATCCACTGCTGAAGACGCTGCGCAGCCGCGCGGAGCGTGAACTGGATCAGCGCTGGGCGCGCAACGTAATGTTAAACAAGTGGCTGGAATACTGTGTGGAGCGCGGCCACCGCTTCGCTGCGGGCGCGAGGGTTGTTTCGCCCTCCTAAAGGCGGTTCGGCGGTGGCTCCCGCATCTTTCATGAACTCATTGCGCCAGCTGGGGCTGCTCAAGGTCTATGTTCGCCGCGACGTGGAGGATCCGGAGGATCACCGCGTGCTTGCGCTGTTTCGCAACCGCGCGGAGTTGAAGAAGGCCTACGCCGCGCTGCAGGACGAGATCTATCGTCTCAAAGACCGCATCAAACAGCAGGAAGGCGCGACGTTGCGCACCCAGGAGATGCTGGGGGTGCTCGAAACCCGACTTGGACTTTCGGAGAGCGGCTTTCCGGCGCTCGTCTTCTACCAGTTGCGGCGCCTGTGGCAGCTCGGGCGCGAACTCATCGAGCAGTTCGTGGCGGAGCTCGCACGGCAGCTCGAGGAGCGCGAGCGCCGCGCGCACATCGCTGAACACAACCGACGCCAGTTTGCGCGCCGCCAGGAAGTCGAGACGCGCCTGAATGCCGCGCAGAGCGCAGCCGCCGCGGCGCGCGAGCGCGTGGCGGACTTGAATGCCGCGCACGCGCGCCTCACCAAAATATGGCACTACTTCAAGCGCCGCGCTGTCGCTCGAGAGCGCGAGGCGGCGCGCGCCGCAGCAGCGGTGGCAGATGTCGCGATGGATGCCGCGCGTCAGGTGTCGATCGACGTGGAGCAGGAGCCGCAGCCGGAGTTTCCGGGGCTGTCGGTCGAGGCGCGGCGCACCATCAACATGACTGCGATCGCCTATGCGGAAGTGCTGTGCATGCGTCTTAGCCGCACGCCGCTCGTGGCACTCGCGCGCGAAGCCACTGCACGGCGCGAGATTACCGACGAGTACGGCTCACGCGTCGAGTGCGAAGCACTGATGGCAGAAATCGAGCGCGCCAGCACAATTATTCAGTCGAAGACCAATATCGCGATGGAAGTCAAAGAGCGCAACGAGCGGTTGCGCAAGGTCGCGCGCTTCAGGAATGCGAGCGATACGGTGCCGACGAGCGATTCGATCGCCTTTGCGGAAGGCGATGCGCTCGCCAATACGGCCGCCGGAGCAAGCGGCGCGAAATTGCCCAATGTCCTCGCCGAGGACACCTGGGACCTCTTCAGAGTGCTCCTGCGCTAGCCGCGGCGTGCGGTCTCACGACCGGTCGGCGGAGGCGCCGCTGGCACGGTGCGCACGCCCGTCACCATGTCAGCCATGATCTCGGCCGCCTGTGCCAGCACCACATCCGGCTCTTCCGCCTTCTCGAGCTCCTCGACGCTCTTCAAGGGTGGCTGGCCCTTGGCGGCACGCCGCTCATTCTCGCGCGCCAGGCGATCATGATCCTCGTGGGTGCGCTCTTCGCGGCGCGCGCTCAGATTGAGCGACACCGTACGCTGCTCGCGAATATTGTCGATGGCGGCGATGTCGGCGACCAGCCAGCGATAATCCGGATCGTGCTGCGCGCGCGTGTCCTCGTCGCTGACGAGCGCGGGGATGGGCGTGCTTGACTGGCCCTCGGTGTGAAACGGTACGCCGGCAATGCGATCCCAGGGCAGCGCCGAGTCGAGCGCGCTTTCGCCCACTTCCTTCATGTCGATCGGCGAGGGCAGCTCGACGTCAGGCTCGACGCCGCGGTGCTGCGTGCTCTCGCCGGTGATGCGATAGAACTTGCCGATGGTCACGGTCAGCTGGCCGTTGACGGGGCGTGCCGACCAGCGATCGAGCGGCACGAGATTCTGCACCGTGCCCTTGCCGAAGGTGCGCTGGCCGAGAATGATGCCGCGGTGGTAGTCCTGGATGGCGGCGGCGAAGATCTCCGAAGCCGAGGCGCTGAAGCGATCGACGAGCACGGCAAGCGGACCGTCGTAGTCGCTCGCGGGCTCCGGATCATCGAGCACCTCGAGGCGGCCGGTGGTGTCGCGCAGCTGCACGACGGGGCCATGTTTGATGAACAGCCCGGTGAGCGCGGTCGCCTCGGGGAGGTAGCCGCCGCCGTTATTGCGCAGATCCAGAACCAAGCCGTCGACGTGCTCGGCTTTGAGTTCACCCAGGAGGCGGCGCACGTCGCGTGTGGTGCTGCGGTAATTCTCATCTCCGGAGCTTTGCGCGGCAATGTCCTGATAGAAGCCCGGTACGGTGACGACGCCGACCTTGAGTAGTTTTCCATCGCGAGTGATGTTGCGCACTTCCTTATGCGCCGCCTGCGCTTCGAGGGTCACCTTGTTGCGTACGAACTCGATGCTCTTCTCCGCGGATCCGGGCGGCGCGCCTGCCGGCAGCACCTGAAGGCGCACGACCGTGCCCGCTTTGCCGCGAATCAGCTGTACGACGTCATCCAGGCGCCAGACGATCACGTCGACCACCGTGCCGTCGTGGCTTTGGCTCACGCCGGTGATGCGATCGTTCGTCGCGAGAGTGCCCGCCACGGCGGCCGGACCCCCGGCAATCAGATTGGTGATGGTCACATAGTCATCGACCAGCGACAGCGATGCGCCGATGCCCTCATAGTTGAGGCTCATCTGGATGCGGTACTCCTCGGAGTTGTTCGGCGAGAAGTAGCTCGAATGCGGATCAAAGGTGCGCGCGTAGGCATTCATCAGGTTTTCGAACACGTCCTCAGATTTGATCTGATCGACGCGCTTCAGTACGCGCTCGTAGCGCTTGCGCAGAATCTCGGATGCCTCCGCCCAGGTCTTGTTGGTCAGCATGAGCGACAGCGCATCGTTCTTCACGCGCTTGCGCCACAGCTCGTTCATATCCGCTTCGCTCGCCTGCCACGGCGTATGTAGGCGATCGAACTGGAAGGTCTCGTTCACCGTCCAGTCCGGCTCAGTCTTCAGCTGGCTGATCGCGTAGCGGATGCGCTGGCGATTTCTCTCCTGGAAGCGCGCGAAGATGAGGTAGGCGGGATCGATCTCGCCGGTGTGGATCATGTCATCGAAGCGCATGCGCCAGGGCTCGAACTCGGCAACGTCGCTCGCGAGGAAGTAGCTGCGCTGGCCGTCGAGGAAGTCGAGGTAGCGATCGTAGACCTGGCTTGAGAAATGCCCGTCGATGGTCGCGTGACGGTAGTGGTACTGCTCGAGGATGGCGCCGACCTTGCGTGCAATCGCGCGCTGATTGTCCGTGGGGGCGACCGAACCCGGGGGCAGAAGGGTGCTCGCCGGCGGAGCGGGAGTTGCGCTCACGACCGCGATCGCGGTCGCGGTCAATAGCAACGCCGCAATCCAGGCGGAGAATCGCCGCAGGGGTTTTCGCATCACGTATGTCACCCGCATTTTTTCGATACACTGCAATCTTGCAAGGCTAGAGCGACGCGGCCGCACCATCAAGTGCGCGCGCACGCCGCAGCCGAATCATCTTGCACCCAAGTCTCATGCGCCCACTCGCAGTACTGCTCGGAATCGTGATGGGCTCGGCAGTCTCGATCGCCGCCGGTCTCATTCTGACCTGGGTGGTCTTCCTATTCCTCTCCGACAGCGCCGCCCGCTTTGCACCGGAACGTCTGCCGCTCGCGCGCGGCGTCGCCGTCTTCACACTGATATCAGCCGCTTCCGCTGCGAGCTTCTACGGGGAGCTACGAGTGCAGCGCTGGCGCTACGCCAGTCACCTTGCGGTGATCGCATTCCTCGGCCTCGCCGTGTGGCTGTACTGGCCCCGAGTATAGAGGCTTCTGCTTAGAGCCGTGCGGAGGGGCCGAGGTTCCCTCTGATAGAGGGCAGCGGAAGCGAGAGGGACTCAGCGCCGGCCGCGCGCCTGGGAATATAGGAACCGCACCAAGAGAGTGAGGGCGTAGGGCCCCAGGGCGACCGCCCAGTAGATGCTCGAACCGTGAGCGAGGCCGCTCATGAAGTCCGCCAGAAGGCCGCCCGGGCCCCCGTGGTTGTACGGCCCGAGAGTCGCGTGGCCCATGCTCCAGATGAGGAGGGGCACGATGAGGAAGCCGACGACCGCCGCGACTGCGAAGATGACCAGTTCGCGCAGCCAGTGCCGGCGGCGCAGGGGCGGGTCGTCTTCCGGCACGTCGGAGTCGGGCGCTGTGGATTCCAAAGCAGGGTTACTCATTTGCGACGGGGCATAATACCTCGCATGGAGAAAATCAGAGCTGCGGTCATCGGTGTCGGGTATCTCGGGCGATTTCACGCTCAGAAGTACGCGCAGGCGCAGGAGTGCGAGCTCGTGGCCGTGGTGGATGTGCGCGCCCAAGCGCGCGAGGCCGCGTTGCGCGAGTTCCCCTGTCAGGTGCTCGAGGATTACCGCGAGCTTCTCGGGCGGGTTGATGTGGTCAGCGTCGTGACGCCGACGCCCTCACACTTTGCGATCGCACGTGATTTTCTGGAAGCACGCGCCCACGTGCTGGTCGAGAAGCCGGTGACCGAGACGGCCTCCGAGGCGCAGCAACTCATCGAGCTTGCGCGCACGCATGCCCGAGTGCTGCAAGTGGGGCATCTGGAACGCTTCAACGCCGCGATCCGCGCGGCGGAGCCGTATTTGAAAGCGCCGCGCTTCATCGAGTGCCACCGGCTTGCACCGTACCGCGAGCGCGGCACGGAGGTGAACGTGGTGCTGGATCTCATGATCCATGACATCGACATCGTGCAGACCATCGTCGGCGTGCCGGTCGCGGCCATTGATGCGATTGGCACGGCCGTGTTCTCCGACGAGATCGATATCGCCAATGCACGCATCCGCTTCGAGAACGGCTGCGTCGCCAATGCCACCGCGAGTCGTGTCAGCATGAAGACCGAGCGCAAGTTGCGGGTATTCGAGGACGAGGCTTATCTGTCCATCGATCTGCAGCAGAAAATCCTCACCGTCATCAAGAAACGCCCAGGGCCCATCGAGCCGGGACAGCTGCCGGTCATCATCGATGAGCGCAGCTTCGAGCAGGGCGATGCGCTCAAAGAGGAAATCGACTCTTTTCTTGCGTGCGTGCGGACCGGGCAGGAGCCGGTCGTGAGCGGTGCGGCGGGCCTGCGGGCACTTGAGACCGCGACGCGCATCAACGAGCAGATGGGGCTTACCTCTCAACGGGCGAAAGCCCAGACCCGTCTCGCTTGATATTCCAGGGTCGCCGCTCCAGATAGACGCCATGGATACGCAAGTAGTAGCAACGAGACCCGCCCGGGCGCCGCTCGAATTTGACTTAATCGCGGATTTCGCCTGTCCTTGGTCCTTCCTCGGCAAGCGCAAGCTGGAACGCGCTCTTGGGAGCCTCTATGGCATCCCGGCGCCGCCGCTGCGTTGGCATGGCCTACGGATCAAGGGCGATGTACCCCCGGCATCCCCCGCCTGGCGCGACCATCTGGCGACCCGGCTTCCTCCTGGCGTAAGCGTTGACTTGGCACAGGAGACACTGGCCGAGGCCGGACGTGACCTTGGGATCCAGTTCGATTTCGCAAGCCTGGGTCAGGTGCCCGACACCCGTGAGGCGCATCGTCTGGTGAAGCTCGCCGAGGGCGAGGGCGCTCATGAGGCGCTGGTCGATGCACTCTTCAGCGCGTTCTTCGAGCGCGGCCAGGACATCGGCGATCACGACGTGCTGACAGAACTCGCTCGTGCGCGCGGACTCGCCGAGGCGACGCTGGCAGCCTTCAATGACCCCAAGGCCGGCGCGGATCTGGTCGATGCGGAGGAGAAGCGCCTCCAGGGGCTGGGCGTCATGGCGACGCCGAATCTTCTCATCAACGGACGCATCCTCGTTCCCGGGCCTGCGGAAGTGGCCACTTACGTGCAGGCTCTCGATCAGGCACTCTTCCCGGGCCTCAGTGCATCTGAGGGCAAGCGCTTATTGCACTGATACTGGCGGGGGGGTGGCCTTTGGAGCCTGAGCATTTTCGTGCGGTGCCGCGCGCGGTGACGGTTGCGGCACTGCAGTTCTCCTGCGACTGGAATGCCGACAACAATATCGCCAAGGGCGAGACGGCCGTGCGCGCGGCCGCGCGCGCCGGGGCGCAGATCAATCTCCAGCCCGAGCTCTTTGAGACCCCGTACTTCTGCATCGAGCAGGACGTGCGCCATTTGCAGCTGGCGCGCAGCGTCGATGCGAGCCGCGCGGTCCAGCATTTTCGCGCGCTGGCGCGCGAACTGAACGTCGTCTTGCCGGTGAGCTTCTTCGAAAGCGCAGGGCGTGCCTTCTTCAATTCCGTTGCCATCGTCGATGCCGACGGCGCGGTGCTGGGCGTCTACCGAAAGGCGCACATCCCGAACGGCCCGGGCTATCAGGAGAAGAATTACTTCAGCCCCGGCGATACCGGATTCAAAGTGTGGGATACGCGCTTCGCGCGCATCGGGGTTGGGATCTGCTGGGATCAGTGGTTCCCCGAATCTGCGCGCATCATGGCGCTCTTGGGCGCGGAGCTCCTCTTCTTTCCGACCGCGATCGGCAGCGAGCCGCCACCGGCGCTGCCCTTGAATTCGCGCGAGCATTGGCAAAGAGCTCAGCAAGGCCAGGCGGCGGCCAATCTCGTGCCGCTCATCGCCTCGAACCGCTATGGGCTCGAGCGTTCGCTGCAGAATCCCGACGGCCTCTACATCCGCTTCTACGGCTCATCCTTCATCGCCGACGCCACCGGCGCCAAAGTTGCCGAGGCGCCTGAGGAAGGCGATGCGGTGCTGACCGCAACTTTTGATCTCACCGCTCTTGCACAGTTGCGCAACAACTGGTTCGTGTTCCGCGATCGCAGGCCGGAGCTCTATGCGCCGCTCCTGACGCTCGACGGCGCGAGCGGGATTTGATGGCTTGCGTAGGTGCATCACTCGATGCACATCCACTCTCGTCGCAACCGAATTGGAATGAATGCTGAAAGACTCCCGGCCTTTCGGCCGGGAATCACCATTGGTGGAGGCGGGGGGACAGTTGACCCGCAGCTTTCACTGCGGCCTGGACTATGCCTTCATCCTCGCCGGTCATCCGGCAAGCATGCGGAGCGTGTTATCCGGCGGAAGCAAGTTCTCCCGACCTGATCCTAGTGCTCGCCCCGAACCGCGGGCGTTCTCGGCGAGTCTATAAGTCTCTACAGGGCAGGCCTGAAGTTGGCCCTCTTCCTACCCCTCGGCGTTGCCATGCCGCCGTCATCGTGACGGCGCCGTCAGGTTTCACCGATGTGAGCTCCGTTTTCATCCGGCCCTTGCGGGCCGACGCGACCATTGATCGAACCCCCGTCCGCAAGCCCTACGCTTCAGCTTCTACGTACGTAGCTGACTCTTTGATTCTCACGCGGCGCTACCCGAGCAGCAGGGAAGACGCAACGCCAGCAGACGGTGACTCTTAAAAAACCGGCCCGTCGCACACCGGTTTTCGATCCTATAAGCGCGACCCCTGATTCGTTCGTATAGGCCCGAGGCGGTCAGAGGTTAGCTGCGTTTAGGCAGCTAAGGCGTAGTTACTGTCGTTGGCAACTATAAGTTTGCAGAAGTTTTTTACGAGGACCACTGCGCCTCGGAAACGCCACTGAAGTTTCGCGACCCACGTCGAATCCGGTCGCCCCCAAAGGTCCTACTCAGGATAACTTAGACGGCATCAGAAGCGCGAAGTTTCCCGCGCTAGGGCCGCCTGGGGCCTCCCATGGCCAAAGTGGGCTCGGCGGGCGTCTTCTGACGCGTGCGGCTAACGGCCGCGCAGGATGCGGGCCTTGTTGCGTTCCCAGTCGCGGTCCTTCTCCACTGCGCGCTTGTCGTGCTGCTTCTTGCCTTTGGCGAGTCCGACCGTAAGCTTCGCGCGGCCCGCCTTCCAATAAAGCTCGAGCGGCACCAGGGTATAGCCGCGCCGCTCAACCGAGCCGATGAGCGATTGCAGCTCGCTTCTCCTCAGGAGGAGTTTGCGGGTACGCACGGGGTCGGCGGTCACATGAGTCGATGTCGAGCGCAGGGGCGAGAGATGGGCGCCAATCAGGAAGGCTTCTCCATTTCTCAGGTAGACATAGGCTTCGGCAAGCTGCGCGCGCCCGGCGCGCATGGATTTGACTTCCCAGCCCTGCAGCGCAAGCCCCGCCTCGTAGCGCTCCTCGATGAAGTACTCGAAGCGCGCCTTGCGGTTCTCGGCGATCAGGCGTGGAGTGGCAGCGGCTTGAGGCATGAGCAATGAAGTAAATGCGGTCCGTGATTGTAGCCTCTGCGACGCGGGGCCGTGACGTGCTCAGTCGCGAGCGCTGGATGGATCGGTGATTGGCGTCGGCTCTCCGGCGCGTCGATAAACGACGCCACCCTTCATGACGAAGTGCACGCGTCGAAGCGCGCGGGGTCACTGAAGGGATCCCCTGCGGTTGCGACGATGTCGGCGTATCGCCCCGCCTGAATCGAGCCGATCTCATCCGTGGCGCCGATGAGATCGGCGGCATTGCGCGTCGCTGCGAACAGCGTCTCGCTGGGCTGCAGAGCGTTCGCGGTCAGGAGCGTAAAGTCCTGCGTGTGATCGCCTTCCGGATGTCGGTGCCGTAGGCAATCTTGACGCCCGACTTCACCGCCAGCGGCAAATTGTGCTTGGGCCTCAAGCGCCGCGTTGTATCACTCACGCTGTGCCGCACACCACCGCTCTAATGCGCGGTGCTGGCTATTAACGGCTGCCGGGCGCAGGCGCGCGAGCGGCGGGTGCTGCGGCGAATTCGCCCCAGTTTTACATTAGGATCGCAAGGATGCGGGAATTGAAGCGTTCAGCACTCCTCGCGCAGTCGCCGGCGCGACTCTTTGCGCTCATCAGCGATATCGAGCGCTACCCGGAGTTTGTTCCCGGCTGCACGCGGGCACGTATCGAATCGCGCACTGACAATGAAATCATTGCCACCTTGAGCGTGCGCCGCGGTGCGCTGCGCACCGAATTCACCACCCGCAACGAGCTTGATCCCAACCGGCGCGTGACCATGAATCTGGTGCACGGTCCATTCAGCACGCTGCGGGGCGAGTGGCTGCTGACGCCCATCGCCGATGCGGGTTGCCGGGTGGACCTCAGCATGCGTTTCGAATTCTCAAATCCCTTGTCGGCCGTCATCTTCGAGCCGCTCTTCGCGCAGACCGTCGGCGAGCTCATGGATGCCTTCGTCGCGCGCGCACGCAATATCGACCCATGAGCCCTGAAGTGATGAAGCACTGCGTCGTCGCGTACGCGACGACTGAGCGGCAACATCTGTGGAGTGTCGCTCTCGCGCCGGGTGCGAGCATCCAGGATGCGATCAATGCTGCGCGGGCGCAGGCGGGAGAGTTCAACGTGCCGTGGGATGACGCGCCGGTCGGGATTTTCGGTGAGCTGCGCTCGCGTACCGATTGCCCTGCCGACGGCGATCGCATCGAGCTCTACCGCGCACTGCCGCGCGATCCGCGCGCCGAGCGGCGCGAGCGGGTGCGCCAGGCGCGCCTGGCGGCGCGGCGCGGCTAGGCGCCCGCGCGCGGCGGGGAAGGCGCAACCGGCGTTACGGGCTCGGTGATGGGGGCGGCGTTCTCGCCTTCCTTTTCGACGCGCGCCACCTTGTCGGCGGCGAAGAACACGGTGAGCCTGCGATGCACGGGCGCGTGCACGCGACCCTTGCGCAGATAGTAGAGATAGTCCCAACGGTCGGCGTCAAACGTCGCCGGCACCATCGGCGTGCCCAAGAGGTAGCGCACCTGCGCGCGGGTCATGCCGATCTCGAGCTTGTCCACCAGCCGCGGCTCGAGGAAATTCCCCTGCTGAATCGCCATCCGGTACACGCAGCCACCCTGCGCGAGGCACACGAGTAGCAGTGCAATCAGGACATGGGGCGGGCGGGCGGCGAAACAGGCTTCTCGTAGGCGCATGCGAGTCCAAAAGAGGATAATACGATTCGTATCATACACGGCGGCCCGGACGAGCTCATTTCGGGCAAGTCGGTGGAGAGGGGTGAATGGAAGGCAAGGATCTTCGCAAGGCGGGTCTCAAGGTCACGCTGCCGCGGCTGAAGATTCTGGAGATCCTGGAGCGTAGCAGCACGCGTCACCTGTCCGCGGAGGACATCTACCGCAGCCTGCTCGAATCAAACGAAGACATCGGTCTTGCGACCGTCTATCGGGTGCTCACGCAGTTTGAGGCCGCAAGTCTCGTCACGCGCCATCATTTCGAGGACGGCATGGCGGTCTTTGAATTGAACGAGGGAACGCACCACGATCATATCGTGTGCCTCGACTGCGGGCGCGTTGAGGAGTTCACCGAAGAGGGCATCGAGGCGCGCCAGACGGCGGTCGCGAAACGCTTGGGGTTTGAGATTCGCGAGCACTCGCTCATCCTCTACGGACACTGTCGCAAGAGCCCGTGTCCGCACAGAAAGCAGATCACTTAAGGCTAGCTGCGCCTTTTGGCCGCCGCGGTGCTGGGCGCCGGTGCCGCAGGCGCCGCGGCGCGCAGCATCTCCCCCGCATGCTCGCGCGCCTTCGCAGTCACTTCGATGCCGCCGAGCATGCGCGCCAGTTCATCGATGCGTTCGGGCGGCGAGAGCTGCGCAAGCTCGGTGCGCGTGGCGCGACCGTCGCTCGCCTTGGTCACGCGCAGATGCTGATGCCCTTGGGAGGCGACCTGGGGCAGATGAGTCACGCAGATGACCTGGCCGCCCTTGCCGAGCGCGCGCAATTCCCGGCCGACGATTTCCGCGACCGCGCCGCCGATGCCCGCGTCGACTTCATCGAAGATCATGCAGCGCGTATCGCGCGCCGCGCACGACACCTGCACGGCGAGCGACAGCCGTGAGAGCTCGCCGCCGGAGGCGACCTTGGCGAGCGGCCGTAGCGGCTGCCCGGGATTGGCCGTGACACGAAATTCAACCTGGTCGATGCCATGCACGGCAGGCTCGGCCTCGGTCAGGGGCGTGACCTCAACCTGGAAGCGCCCGCCCGTCATGCCGAGTGACTGCATGCGCAGGGTGATGTCCTTGGCGAGCTGCCGCGCTGCAGTCGAGCGCCGCGCGGACAGCTGCTGGGCGAGCGTGCGATAGTTGACGAGCGCGTTCGCCTGATCTTTCTTGAGGCCCGCAAGATCCGTGTCGGCGTGTTCGAGCGCCTCAAGTTCTGCAACGAGCGCGCGCGAGCGCTCGGGCAGCTCGCGCGGCGTCACCCGGTGCTTGCGCGCGAGCTCCTCAATCGCGGTGAGGCGCGTCTCCACGTAATCCTGGCGGCCCGTGTCGACTTCGAGGCCATCCAAATAATGCTGCAGCTCGCGGGCGGCCTCGCGGATTTGGATGCCGGCCTCTTCCACCAGGGTCGCAACCGATGCGAGCGCCGCATCGAGCGATGCCAAATTCTTCAAAGCCTGCAGGGCGCGGCTCACCCCTGCGTGGGCGCTGCCGTCTTCCTCTTCGAAGAGCTGCTGCAACGCGGCCTGCGCGCCTGTGGCGAGGCGCCCGTGGTTCGCGAGGCGCGCGCTCTCCTGCGTCAGCTCCTCAAACTCATCCGGCCTGAGCTGCAGAGCCTGGAGCTCGCGCGCGTGGTGCTGCAGAAGCTCAAGACGCGACTCGCGCTCGTGCACCCGGCCTTCCAGTGCGAGCGTGCGATTCAGGATTTCGAGCCACACGCGGTGGGCGATCCCGACCTGTGCGGCGAGCGACTCGAGTCGCCCGAAGCCATCGAGCAGCTCGCGCTGCGAGCTTGCGCGCACCAGGGACTGAAATTCGTGCTGGCCGTGAATGTCGATGAGGATGTGGCCGAGCTCGCGCAGCAGCTGCACGGGCGCGGCCTGACCATTGATATAGGCTCGCGTGCGGCCATCGCTGCCGACGACGCGGCGAATGGCGAGTTCCCCCTCGCAGCTGATCGATTGCTCATCGAGCCAGCGCTTGAGCTCACGCGGACCATTGACGATGTCGAAGGTCGCCGAAACCTCGGCGCGCTCGGCGCCGTGGCGTACGACTTCGGCGCCGGCGCGCCCGCCGGCGAGAAGCTGCAGCGCATCGACCACGATGGACTTGCCGGCGCCGGTCTCGCCCGTGAGCACCGTGAGTCCGGGATGCCATTCGATCTCGAGCTGATCGATGATGGCGAAGTCGCGGATTTGCAGCGAGGTGAGCATGGATGCCTAGCGCGAGTGATCGTGACTGCCGTGGCCCCAATGCAGCTTGGAGCGTAGCGCGCGATAGTAGTCGTGGTCGACCGGATGCAGGAGCGTGACGCACTCGCGCGCCTGTTTGACGCTCAGGCGGTCGCCGGGCGTGATTTCGGCGAGCACCGCGCCGTCGCACACCAGTTGCGCGTGGCGGTCGTGTCGATCGAGCAGCAGAATCTCGATGGTGGAGCGGGCGGAAACGACGATCGGGCGGTTCGACAGGGTATGCGGGCAGATGGTTGCGAGGACGAAGACCGGAAGATGCGGCTCGACGATGGGGCCCCCGCAGGAGAGGGCATACGCGGTTGAGCCCGTGGCGCTCGCGACCACGACACCGTCGCCGGCGTGGGTATTGACGTAGCGGCCATCCACGTGCGAGTCGACGTCCACCATGCGCCCGGTGGCGAGTCTTTGCAGCACGACGTCGTTCAACGCCAGCGCCTGCGCGATGACGCCGCCTGCGTTCGCCAGCTCCGCGGCCAGCAGCGGACGCTCATCGGCGACGAGCCTGCCCTGCAACGCGGCGTCGACCTCCGCCACGAGCTCCTCCGGCATGACGTCGGTCAAAAACCCGAGCCGCCCGCGATTGATGCCGAGAAGCGGTACGCCGTGACGCGCCACGAGTCCCGCGGCATAGAGGAGCGTGCCATCCCCGCCGATGGCGATGACGAGATCCGCCTGCTGCACAAGCTCCGCGAGCGGCACGCGCACGACACCGGTCGTGGCCGCCGGCAGCGGCGTCTGTGCACCCACCAGCACCTTGATCTTGCGTGCGGCGAGGTGCGGGATGAGCACGCTCAAGGGCTCCGCGACCTGCGGGTCTGCAAAGCGGCCGACGAGCGCGCACGAGCGAACGGGAAAGGCCATCGAGGATCCTGGATCAAGCCGCGCACGAGCGCGCGGGCGCGTCTTTGTAACACGCCCGCCGAGGGCGGCCAATCGTCGATTGGTCCCGAAACAGCGCTTGCTTGACGCTCGCCATGCGCCTCGTTAGCTTCTAGAGGACATGGTCAACGATGTTCCGGACGATGCTCTGAGTGAACGCGCCCAACAGCTGCTGCGGGCGCTCATTGAGAACTACATCCGCGACGGCCAGCCGGTGGGCTCGCGGGTATTGTCGCGGGACTCGGGCCTGCAGTTAAGTTCAGCCACCATCCGCAACGTCATGGCGGACCTTGAGGAATGGGGCTTCGTCACCTCCCCGCACACCTCCGCAGGCAGGATCCCGACCGACAAGGGCTATCGATTCTTCGTCGATACGTTGCTGCAGGTGCAGCCGCTCGATGGCGCCGCGGTGACCGAGATCCGTCGGCAGCTCGATGGCACGCACGACAGCAAGAAGGCGCTGGTTGCAGCCGCCTCGCAGCTTTTGTCCAGTGTCACGCATTTGGCGGGCGTCGTGACGCTGCCGCGCAGCCCCATCGCGACCACGACGCAAATCGAGTTCGTCGCGCTCTCGGAAAATCGCGTGCTCGTGATTCTGGTGTTCGATGATCGGGAGGTGCAGAACCGCATCATCCAGCTCGAGCGCCACTACAGCTCCGAGGAGTTGAAGCGCGCCTCGAACTATCTCAACGCGCAGCTGCGCGGGCGCACATTGGCGGAGCTGCGCACCGAGCTCTTGCGGCAGATGCGCGAGACGCACGAGGACATGAATCAGATCATGCTCGATGCAATTTCCGTGGCGCAGCGCTTCTTCGCCGAAGGGGAGAAGGAGCGTCTGGAATATGTCATCGCCGGGGAGACGAATCTCATGGGAGTCGCGGAGCTCTCGAGTGTGGAGAAGCTGCGGCGCCTGTTCGAGGCCTTCAACGAGCAGCGCGATGTGTTGCATCTGCTCGACCACAGCCTGGGCGCGGACGGGGTGCAGATCTTCATCGGCCACGAGTCGGGCTATCAGATTCTGGATGACTGCAGCGTCGTGACGGCCCCCTATACCAGCGGCGATTCCGTGATCGGCGTACTCGGGGTCATCGGGCCTACGCGCATGGCCTACGAGCGCGTCATCCCCATCGTGGAGATGACTGCAAAGCTTCTCGGTTCAGCCTTGAATTTGCGGCGCTGAGGCCCCAAGTTCTGTATCTGATACGGGTGTGGTCTCGCGGTAGTTCTTTTTTTCTTGAGATATAGCCTGTAATTAATTGTAATTTCAGGAGTTATTAATGCGTTCTTCTGATGCCGAGCCGACGGCGGTACTGCCGGAGACCGCCACGCAGCTGGTGGAGCTCGAGCGCGTGCAACAGGAGCTCGCGCAATCCGAGGAGCGCGCGAAGAACCATTGGGACCAGTATCTGCGGGCGGTCGCCGAGCTCGACAATGTGCGCAAGCGCGCGCAGCGCGACATCGAGGCCGCCAATCGCTATGGGCTCGAGAAATTCGTGCTTGAGCTCCTGCCGGTGAAGGACAGCCTGGAGCTTGCGGTGGAGAATGCCGGGCGCGCCGACAGCGCAAGCCTCGCCGCCGGCCAGGAGGCCACCTTGCAGCTGCTCGACAAGGCTTTGAAGGCGCAGGACGTGAAGACTCTGGACCCCCTGGGCGAGCCGTTCGATCCCTCGCGCCACGAGGCGATGATGGCGCAGCCTTCGACGAGCGCAGAGCCCAATTCGATCCTGAAAGTGGTGCAAAGCGGCTATGAGCTGAACGGCCGGCTGCTGCGCCCGGCACGCGTGATCATCGCCAAGGCCCCCTGAAGCCTTTGTATGTTGACGGTATTAACTTGAATTGCAGCCGAGCGCACCCCAAAAAGTGCTCCAGCAGCGGCTAGTGAAATTTTCGGAGTCATCTCATGGCAAAGACAATCGGTATTGACCTCGGCACGACGAATTCGTGCGTCGCCATCATGGAAGGCGGCAAGCCTCGCGTGATCGAGAACAGTGAAGGCGATCGAACGACGCCCTCCATCGTCGCCTTTACCAAGGACGACGAAGTGCTCGTCGGCCAGTCGGCCAAGCGCCAGGCGGTCACCAATCCGCAGAACACCCTGTTCGCCGTCAAGCGCCTGATCGGACGGCGCTTCGAGGACGAGGTGGTGCAGCGCGACATCAAGATGGTGCCGTACAAGGTCATCCGCGCCGACAACGGCGATGCCTGGGTTGAGGCGCAGGGTAAGAAAATGGCGCCGCCGGAGATCTCGGCGCGCGTCCTCATGAAGATGAAGAAGACGGCCGAGGATTATCTGGGCGAGCCGGTCACCGAGGCGGTGATCACCGTGCCCGCCTATTTCAATGACTCGCAGCGCCAGGCGACCAAGGACGCCGGCCGCATCGCGGGGCTTGAAGTGAAGCGCATCATCAATGAGCCCACCGCCGCGGCGCTCGCCTACGGGCTCGACAAGCAGGGTGGCGATCGCAAGATCGCCGTGTACGACCTCGGCGGCGGCACCTTCGACGTGTCGCTCATCGAGATCGCGGCCGTCGACGGCGAGCGCCAGTTCGAAGTGCTCTCCACCAACGGCGACACCTTCCTCGGGGGCGAGGACTTCGACCTGCGCATCATCAATTTCCTCGCCGACACGTTCGAGAAGGAATCCGGCGTCGACGTGCGCAAGGATCCCCTGGCGATGCAGCGCCTGAAGGAGGCGGGTGAGAAGGCGAAGATCGAGCTCTCCTCGAGCCAGCAGACCGACGTCAACCTGCCATATATCACGGCGGATGCCGCGGGCCCGAAGCACCTCAACATCAAGCTGACGCGCGCGAAGCTCGAGTCGCTGGTGGAGGATCTGGTCAAGAAGACCATCGGTCCGTGCCGCACGGCCATGCAGGATGCCGGTGTTTCGGCCGACCAGATCGCCGAAGTGATTCTGGTCGGTGGTCAGACCCGCATGCCGCTCGTGCAGAAGTACGTGAAGGACTTCTTCGGCAAGGAGCCGCGGCGTGACGTCAATCCTGATGAGGCGGTCGCCGTGGGCGCTGCGATTCAGGGCGGCGTGCTCGCCGGCGAAGTGAAGGATGTGCTGCTCCTCGACGTGACTCCCCTGTCGCTCGGCATCGAGACCCTGGGCGGCGTCATGACAAAGCTTATCGAGAAAAACACCACGATTCCGACCAAGGCGTCGCAGACCTTCTCCACCGCCGACGACAATCAGACGGCCGTGACCATTCACGTGCTGCAGGGCGAGCGGGATCGCTCGAGCGATAACAAGTCGCTCGGTAAATTTGACCTGACGGATATTCCGCCGGCGCCGCGCGGCATGCCGCAGGTGGAAGTCGCTTTCGACATCGACGCCAATGGCATCTTGAATGTCTCGGCGAAGGACAAGGCGACCGGCAAGGAACAGAAGATCGTGATCAAGGCCTCGAGCGGCCTCAACGAGGATGAGATCAAGCGCATGGTGCGCGATGCCGAGGCGCATGCGGAGGAAGACAAGCGCTTCCGCGAGCTCGTCGACACGCGCAACAAGGCCGATGCCCTCATCCATTCGGTGGGCAAGACGCTGACGGAATTGGGCGAGAAGGTCGACGGCGCCGAGCGCGCCAAGATCGAGTCCGCCATCTCGGATCTGCGCTCGGCGCTCAAGGCCGAGGACAAGGCTGTCATTGAGAAGAAGACGGAGGCCCTGGCGCAGGCCTCCGCCGCCCTCGCGCAGCGCGCCTATGCGGATACTCAGGGTAGCGCCGGGGCAGGTGCGGGTGGGCCGGAAGGCGGACCCTCACCCGATGGAGCGCCCAAGGGGCCGGGCCGCGAGGATGTGGTCGACGCCGAATTCGAGGAAGTGAAGGATAAGGATCGCAAGGCCTCTTAAATCCCAACGCCGATAAGGTGGGCATGGCAAAGCGCGACTATTACAAGGTACTCGACGTACCGAAAAACGCGACCGAAGCGGAGATCAAGAAAGCATATCGTCGCCTGGCGATGAAGTTTCATCCGGATAGAAATCCGCATGACGGCGACGCCGAAGAGAAGTTCAAGGAGGCGAAGGAGGCGAGCGAAGTCCTAAGCGACGCGCACAAGCGCGCCGCCTACGATCAGTTCGGCCACGCAGGTCTTGAGGCGGCCTCGGGCGGCCGCGGGCGCGGCAGCGCCGCGGATGCGTTCGGCGATATTTTCGGCGATGTGTTTGGCGACATCTTCGGAGCCTCCCGAAGGGGCGGCCGCTCCCAGGTGTTTCGCGGCGCGGATCTGCGCTACGAGCTCGACCTCGATCTCAATCAGGCGGTCTTCGGCAAGACCGTGGAGCTTGAGGTCCCGAAGCTTTCCGAATGTGAGACCTGCCACGGCACGGGCGCGGCGAAGGGCAGCACGCCCTCGGCTTGCGACACCTGCGGCGGTTCCGGCCAGGTGCGCATGTCGCAAGGCTTCTTCCAACTGCAGCAGACCTGCCCGCGCTGCCGCGGCACGGGCACGGTGGTGCGCAATCCCTGCGATACCTGCTTAGGCCAGGGACGCGTGCGGCGCACGCGCACGCTGTCGGTGAAAGTCCCCCCGGGGGTTGACACCGGCGATCGCATCCGCCTGGCAGGCGAGGGCGAGGCCGGCAGAAATGGCGGCCCGGCGGGGGATCTCTATGTTGAAGTGCAGGTGCGCGAACATCCCATCTTCGAGCGCGACGGCGAGCATTTGAGCTGCGAGGTGCCGGTGAGCTTCGCAACCGCCGCGCTCGGCGGCAGCGTGATCGTGCCGACGCTCGATGGCGAAGTGACCATCCGGGTGCCCGCGGAAACCCAGTCGGGCCGGGTGTTTCGTTTGAAGGACAAGGGCGTGAAGCCGGTGCGTGGCGGTGCGCGCGGGGATCTATTCTGCCGGGTGGTCATTGAAACGCCGGTCAAGCTCGGCGCCGAACAGCGCGAGCTCATCCGTCAGTTGGAAGAATCGCTGCGCGGCGACTCGGAGCGCCACGCACCACGCGCGCAGGGCTTCTTCGAGGGCGTCAAACGATTCTTCTCCGGTGATCCGCGCCCATGATTCGCGCGGTGCTCGTGGGTGCCACGGGCCGCATGGGCCAGGCGATCATCCGCGTCGCATCGGACGGGGGGGACATCAACATCACGGCGGCGGTGGATTCCCCGGAGAGCACGCTTCTCGGTCGCGATGCCGGTGAACTCGCAGGCGTGCGCTCTTTGGAGATTCCCGTCACCTGCGATCTTGCCGCGGCGCTCGCCCTTGCCGACGTCGTCATCGATTTCTCCAGCCCCAAGGCGACCGAGGAGCATCTTGCGGCCTGCCGCAAGGCGGGCAAGCCGCTCCTCCTTGGCACGACCGGCCACAGTCCCGCGGTGGCCCATCTCTTCGAACGCGCCGCGCGCGAGATCGCACTCCTCGTGTCCCCCAACACCAGCCTCGGCGCCACGGTGCTCCTCGAGCTTGCGCGCGTCGCCGCGGGAGCGCTGCCGCGTGAGTTCGACGCTGAGATCATCGAGGCCCATCACCGGATGAAGAAGGATGCGCCTTCGGGGACCGCGCTTGCGCTGGGCGCGGCTGTGGCTCAGGGGCGCGGCGGACAGCTCACCGACATCGCGGTCATGGACCGGCAGCGCGGCGCCATGCGACGCAGCGGTGATATCGGCTTTGCGGTGGTGCGCGGGGGCACTCTCGTGGGCGAGCACACCGTGCTCTTTGCGGGCGACGGGGAGGAGCTCACCCTCACGCATCGGGCGGTGGATCGCTCGATTTTCGCCAAAGGGGCGCTGCGCGCCGCGGCATGGCTTACGGTCCAGCCGCCCGGACGCTACAACATGGGCGATATTTTGCTCACTAAAACCGGATGTTAGGGCGATTTCTGCAGTGGCAGCGCAGCATCTGGCCCGCACGCAAAATCCCGTTCCCGCCGTGGACACACCGATCGAGCGCCCGTAAACTTTCGGGGCAATCGGTTGGGTTAGTCCGTGCAAGGCGGGAGGATGTTCGATGAGAACTCCTCCCGCTTTGTATATCCGGGCCAACATTTCAAATCTTCGCAATGTCGGGCGCAGCCCATGACCACCACAGTACCTGCGGTGCTGGCGCTTGCGGATGGAACGATCTTCCGCGGCCACTCCATCGGAGCCAAAGGCAATACCACCGGCGAAGTCGTTTTCAACACCGCGCTCACGGGCTATCAGGAAGTGCTCACCGATCCCTCGTACGCGCGGCAGATCGTCACTCTCACCTATCCGCACATCGGCAACACCGGCGCGACCCCCGAGGATCTGGAGGCTGCGCAGATTTTCGCCGCGGGTCTCGTGATCCGCGACTTGCCGGTGGCCGCCAGCAACTGGCGCGCGGTCGAGCCGCTCGGAAGATTTCTCGAGCGCGGCCGCATCGTCGCGATTGCCGGGATCGACACGCGTCAGTTGACGCGCGCGCTGCGCGAGAAGGGCGCGCAGTCCGGCTGCATCATGACCGGGGAACAGCTCGATGAGGGCGCCGCGGTGAAGGCGGCGCGCAAGTTTCCCGGATTGAAGGGCATGGACTTGGCGAAAGCAGTGTCGGTGCGACGCGCCTATCAATGGAACGAGGGCAGCCTCTGGCAGGCAAGCACGCGCCCGACGATTCGCGCGAATCAGCGCCTGCACGTGGTCGCCTACGATTTCGGCATCAAGCGCAATATCCTGCGGCTGTTGGCGGACTATGGCTGCCGCGTGACCGTGGTGCCGGCGCAGACCGGCGCCGCCGAAGCCCTGGAGCTTGCACCCGATGGCGTGTTTCTCTCCAACGGTCCGGGAGATCCTGAGCCGTGCGAGTATGCCATCCGCGCCGTGCAGGATTTCCTGAAGACCGACCTGCCGGTGTTTGGGATCTGCCTCGGGCACCAGATCCTGGGGCTCGCCTCCGGAGCACGCACCGTGAAGATGAAATTCGGCCATCACGGCGCCAATCATCCGGTGCAGGACCTGGACTCGGGGCGCGTTTTCATCACGAGCCAAAATCACGGCTTCGCCGTGGATGAGGCGACGCTGCCGCAGAGCGTGCGCGCCACGCACCGCTCGCTCTTTGACGGCTCACTGCAGGGTCTCGCGTTCAAGGAGCACCCCGCGTTCGGCTTTCAGGGACACCCGGAGGCGAGTCCCGGTCCGCATGATCTGCGCGTGCTCTTCGAGCGCTTCAACCATCTCATGCTGCGACGGCTGCAGAAGCTTCTGGCGGCGCATGCCTAAGCGCACGGACATCAAGAGCATTCTGATCATCGGCGCAGGTCCGATCATCATCGGGCAGGCCTGCGAGTTCGACTACTCCGGAGCGCAGGCCTGCAAGGCGCTGCGCGAAGAGGGCTACCGGGTGGTGCTCGTCAACTCCAATCCCGCGACCATCATGACGGACCCCGAGACGGCCGATGCCGTCTACATCGAGCCCATCAACTGGCGCACCATCGCCCGCATCATTGAGAAGGAGCGTCCGGACGCACTCTTGCCGACCATGGGCGGCCAGACCGCGCTCAATAACGCGCTCGATCTGGTGCGCGAAGGGGTGCTCGAGAAGTACGGCGTGGAGCTCATCGCCGCCTCGCGCGCCGCCATCGACATGGCGGAGGATCGCGAGCTGTTTCGCGATGCCATGCGCGCCATCGGCCTTGAGGTGCCGCTGTCGCGCCTGGCGCGCACCCTGGAGGAGGGGCTTGCCGCGGTGGCGGAAGTGGGCTACCCGGTCGTCATCCGCCCGTCCTTCACGCTGGGCGGCTCGGGCGGCGGCATCGCCTACAACCGCGAAGAGTTCGAGGTGATGGTGGTGCGCGGCCTGGACGCATCGCCCACCTCCGAGGTGCTCCTCGAAGAGTCGGTGCTCGGCTGGAAAGAGTTTGAGATGGAGGTGGTGCGCGACCGGGCGGACAACTGCATCATCGTCTGTTCCATCGAGAACCTGGATCCCATGGGCGTGCACACCGGCGACTCGATCACGGTCGCGCCCGCGCAGACGCTGACCGACAAGGAGTATCAGCGCATGCGCGAGGCATCGATCGCGGTGCTGCGCAAGATCGGTGTGGAGACCGGCGGCTCGAACGTGCAGTTCGCGGTCAATCCCAACGATGGGCGGCTCCTCGTGATCGAGATGAATCCGCGCGTGTCGCGCTCCTCGGCGCTGGCATCGAAGGCGACCGGCTTTCCGATCGCGAAAATCGCGGCGAAGCTCGCCGTCGGCTACACGCTCGATGAGCTGAAGAACGACATCACGGGCGGTGCGACGCCCGCTTCCTTCGAGCCGTCAATCGACTATGTAGTCACCAAGATTCCGCGCTTCACCTTCGAGAAATTCCCCGCCGCCAATGATCGGCTGACGACGCAGATGAAATCCGTCGGCGAGGTGATGGCGATCGGCCGCAGTTTTCAGGAGTCGCTGCAGAAGGCGCTGCGCGGCCTTGAGACCGGGCTCGACGGACTCGTCGAGATGCTGCCGTTGCCGCTCTCGGAGGAGAACGCGGCGAAGCTCGAATACGAGCTGCGCTCCCCGGGTGCGGACCGGCTCCTCTATACCGCCGATGCCTTCCGTGCCGGTTGGCCCATCGAGCGGGTGTATGAGCTGACGCGCATCGATCCGTGGTTCCTGGCGCAGATCGAGGATCTCATCAAAGAGGAGGGGCGGTTGCGCGCGGCTGGCGCGGCCGGCCTTGATGCCGCGCGTCTGCGTGCGCTCAAGAGGAAGGGTTTCTCCGACAGCCGGCTTGCGCGCCTGACGGCGCAGAGCGAAGAGCGTCTGCGGCAGCGCCGCCACGAGTGGGGCATACGCCCGGTCTATAAGAGAGTCGATACCTGCGCGGCAGAGTTCGCAACCTCCACGGCCTACATGTACTCGACCTACGAGGAGGAGTGCGAAGCGGCCCCGACGCAGCGGCGCAAGATCATGATCCTGGGAGGCGGCCCGAACCGCATCGGGCAGGGGATCGAGTTCGACTACTGCTGCGTGCACGCCGCGCTTGCGCTGCGCGAGGATGGCTTCGAGACCATCATGGTCAACTGCAATCCGGAGACCGTCTCCACCGACTACGATATTTCCGATCGACTGTATTTCGAGCCGCTCACTCTTGAGGACGTGCTCGAGATCATGGACCGCGAGAAGCCCGAGGGCGTCATCGTGCAGTTCGGGGGGCAGACGCCGCTCAAACTGTCGCGCGCACTCGAAGCGGCAGGCGCCCCCATCATCGGCACGTCCCCGGACTCGATCGATGTCGCCGAGGACCGCGAGCGTTTTCAGATTCTCGTCAAACAGCTCGCCTTGAAGCAGCCCGCCAATGCCACGGCGCGCGCCGAAGAGCAGGCGGTGCAGCTTGCGCGCGAGGTGGGCTATCCCCTGGTGGTGCGGCCCTCCTATGTGCTCGGCGGGCGCGCCATGGAAGTGGTCTTCAATGAGGACGACCTGCGCACCTACATGCGAGTCGCGATGCGCGTCTCCAACGACAGTCCGGTGCTGCTCGACCGCTTTCTCGACGTCGCCATCGAGGTGGACGTGGATGCGGTGTGCGATGGCGAACACGTCCTCATCGGCGGCATCATGGAGCACATCGAGCAGGCGGGCGTACACTCGGGGGACTCCGGCTGCTCGCTGCCGCCCAATAGCCTGAGCGCCGACATCCAGCTGCAGCTGCGCGAGCAGACACGCAAGCTTGCCAAGGCGCTCTCGGTGGTGGGTCTCATGAACATCCAGTTTGCGA
>Ga0302311_10000993_pt1 | contig 34124 bp, 33 predicted proteins | sample III_Palsa_N1_3_FD_200449 | JGI IMG/M metagenome (GOLD analysis project Ga0302311, IMG submission 200449) | Peat permafrost microbial communities from Stordalen Mire near Abisko, Sweden - III_Palsa_N1_3 | ecosystem: Environmental > Terrestrial > Soil > Palsa > Peat permafrost | place: Sweden... | reverse complement strand
CCCGCCAGGACATGGCGCTGCGCGTCGAGCAGGCCAACGCCGACCAAGCGCGCGAAGCCGCCCGCGCCGACGATGCCCGCACCGCCCTGTCCCGCCTGGTGGAGGAAGCCGAACAGCTGTCCTCGGCCGGCGAGGAAGAGCCGGCGATGGAAGAAGAAGCCCAGATCCGTGTCGATCAGGAACAGGAAAAGGCGCAAGGAGCGGAAGCCGAGCTCGGCCGCCTGATGGAGGAAGTCGCCGCCGCGGATGCCGAGCGCGCGGCTGCTTTGCGGGCACTGGCCGAAGCCGAGACCCGCCGCGAAAAGCTGCTGGCCCGCCGGGAAGACATGGAGATGCAGCTCGCCCGCGCCGAGGAGGAGCTGGTCGACCAGTCCGAGCTGACCGGCGTCGAGATGGATCTCGAAGAGGCGATGGAATATCTGGAAAGCTGCCGCGAGGCGCTGGAAAGCGCCGAACATCGCCGCGCCGCCGCCCAGAACGCCCGGGAAAAAGCGCGCGACCAGCAGCAGACCCTGTCCGCCGCCCGCGCCCGCCTGGCCGCCGAAGCCGATGCGTTACGGGATCTGATGAAGGAAGCGGCCGGCAGCGCCGAAAATCCCGTGCTCGACCAGGTCACCGCTGCCAATGGGTACGAAGCCGCCCTGGGCGCGGCGCTCGGCGAGGATCTGTCCGCCCCGGTCGAGGCGCCGGAAGCGCCGTTTCGCTGGGACCGCTTGCCGCCCCTGGAAAATCCCCCCGCCTTGCCCGAGGGCGTCGAGCCGCTGTCGCGCTTCGTCACCGCCCCCGCCGCCTTGGCGCGACGGTTGTCGCAGATCGGCGTGGTCACCGATGGGGAGCCGATGCGCGTCGATCTTCGTCCCGGCCAGCGCCTGGTCAGCAAGGAAGGCGCGGTTTGGCGCTGGGACGGTTTCACCATCCGCGCCGGCGCGCCCAATGCCGCCGCCCTGCGCTTGCGCCAGCGCAACCGCCAGCGTGAATTGGAAGCCCAGCTCGAGGATGCCGAGATCGGCCTCGAACAGGCCGAGGAACAGGTCGGGCTGGCCACCGCCCAGGTCGAGAAGGAAACGCAAGCCGAGAGGCAGGCGCGCGACCAGGGCAAGATGGCCGATGCAGAGCTGGCCAAGATGCGCGACGCCCATTCCAAGCTGGCCCAGCGCGCCGCCGTCGCCGACCAGAAACGAGGCGCCATCGCCGAACAGGTCAAGGCGCTGATCGCCGATATCGAGGAGGCCGGCGCCTCCCTTGAGGAAGCACGTCAGCGCTCTTCCTCCTTCGACGCCGATGACGGCCGCCGCGAATTACTGAACCAGGCCCGCGCCGCCCTGGCCGAACAGCGCCTGTCCCTGGTCGAGGCGCAGAGCGCGCTGGACCGGTTGAAGCGCGAATCCGGCGATCGCCGCCGACGCCTGGAGCTGATCACCCGCGAGCGCGATTCCTGGACCGAGCGCATGGCCAATGCCGAGCGTCACCGCGAGGAATTGGAGGAGCGCCGCCAGGCCGCCCTCGAGGAGCTGGAGCGCCTGACCGCCTTGCCGCTCGAGATCGCCGAGAAGCGCGAGGCGCTGATGGACCAGCTGGCCGCCGCCGAGGAAGCGCGCCGCTTGGCCGCCGCCACGCTGGCCGATGGCGAACAGGCGCTGACCGCCGCAGATCGTGTCGTCAAGGAGGCCGAGCAGAGCCTGGCCCAAGCGCGCGAGGAGCGCGTGCGCCGGCAGGCGGCGGTCGCCGCCGCGGCGCAGGCCGGCCAGGGCCTGGCCGAGCGCATCCGCGAGCGCCTGCAGATCTCGCCCGAGCAGCTGGCAGAGGAAGCCGGCGAGGTCGATCCGAGCCAGGCGGAACCGCTGCAACGCCAGTTCGACAAGCTGAATCAGGAGCGCGAGGCGCTGGGCCCGGTGAACTTGCGCGCCGAGGAAGAGGTGGCGGAGCTGGAAACGCAGATGGCCGTCCTGAAGGCCGAGCGCGACGATCTGGTCGCCGCCATCGCCAAGCTGCGCCAGGCCATCGCCGAGATCAACCGCGAGGGACGGCAGCGCCTGTTGGCCTCGTTCGAAGCGGTCGACCAGCATTTCCGCGAATTGTTCGTCCGCCTGTTCGGCGGTGGGCGCGCGCATCTGACCCTGACCGAGAGCACCGATCCCTTGCAGGCCGGCCTCGAAATCATGGCAAGCCCGCCGGGTAAACGTCTGCAGATCCTGTCGCTGCTGTCGGGTGGCGAGCAGGCGCTGACCGCGCTGTCGCTGCTGTTCGCCGTCTTCATGACCAACCCGGCGCCGATCTGCGTGCTGGACGAAGTGGATGCCCCGCTCGACGACGCCAATGTCGACCGCTTCTGCAGCCTGGTCGGCGAGATCGCCGAATCCTCCAAGACCCGTTTCCTGGTCGTCACCCATCACCGCATGACCATGGCCCGCATGGATCGCCTCTATGGCGTCACCATGGCGGAGCGCGGCGTATCGACGCTGGTGTCAGTGGATCTGAAGACGGCGGAGAAGCTGCGGGACGCCTGATCCTTGCAGTTTGGGGCGTGAAAGCGCAAAATGTGTACACCGCGTACACATAGAGGCGATCATGGAAACCGTCAATTTCCGAGAGTTCCGCAAAAACCTGTCGGGCTATCTGCGCCAAGCCCGACAGGGCGAGGAAATCGTCGTGACCTCGCGCGGAGAAGCCGTGGCGCGGCTGGTTCCGCCTGCCGAACCCGAGCGCAAACGCCGCCAGCCCGGTGGGTTGGCTGGCCGCATTTGGATAGCGGACGATTTTGACGAAACCCCTCCAGACATTATCGCCGCCATGGAAGGTGACTTGGAAAGTGACCTCGAGTGAGCTTGCTGCTCGACACCCATGTCTTGCTGTGGTTTGTGACAAACGATCCACGCCTGCGCAGCCGCTTGCATCACATCACCGACCCCGAAAATGATATTTTCGTCAGCACCGTCTCCCTGTTCGAGATCCTGATAAAAGCCCGAACCGGTAAATTGCGCTCGACCATGAATGAGTTGCTTGCGGAAATCGATCTGCAGGGTTTTCGACTCTTGCCGCTTACCGAACGGCATGTCGTGGCAATGGAGACATTGCCGGTCCATGCCGATCACAAGGACCCGTTCGATCATCAACTGATCGCCCAGGCCATTGCCGAGGACATGTTTTTCCTCTCCTTCGATCGGCATGCCGGCCGCTATCCAGTCAAGCTCCTGGGCTGAACCCAGCTTTTAAGCCCGCTTGAACAGCCCTACGCCGAGAAACACGATTCCGATCACCAGCACGCCGCCGGCCAGGGCCGGGGGAATGATGTGGGTCTCGTTTTCCTTGGCCTGCAGCTTGACGTCGCCGACACTGGCGACATCCTTGGTTTCGTGGGTGGTGAAAGCGGGAACGGCGAGGCCCAAAATGCCGAGAACGACCAGGACCAGCCCGATGATTTTAATCTTGTTCATGATTGATGCTCGTATCCCTTGGACGATGGAACGAGGCTATTGGTCCAAGGGATAAGGCGCCAGACTCGGAATCTACTGTGGGGTGGAGCAGATCCTGGCGAGTTTCTCGGCGTCGGCCGGCGCCGGCGGCAAAGGCGGCGTGACCGAATCGTCGTAAGTCCGCTCCGCTTCGGGCAGCGTGACAAAATGAAAGCCCTGCCCACGATATTGCGCCAGCAGCTTGGGCATCACGCGGGCATCGAGGGCGCCGACATGCATCAGCAGGACGTAAGCGATGTTGGGCGACAGGCGGCGGGCATCGTCGGCGGCTTGGCGCGCGGCGGCGAGATAGCTGCGTTCAAGCTCGGCGACACCAGCTTCATCGTGGTTGGCCATGCAACGCGCATAAGGCGCGTTCCACAGGAAATCGTTGAAATTCATGGTCACGGCGGCGATGCGGTAGCCGCGCTCTTTAAGAAAGCGGCGGATCTCGGCGCGCTTGGCCGGATCGCTGCCCTCGGCCAGGAAGGGATAGCGGAACCAATGCCAATCCGGGCTGTCGCGCAGCGCCGGTTCGTTGCGGGTGATCTCGGCCTCGAAATCAGTGGCCGACAGCTGGTCGAGATTGGCGTGCGACCAGGTGTGGTTGCCGAGCCGGAAGCCCGCCGAGCGCCACGCGCTCAGCACCTCCTTCAACGCCGGATCCTCAGCAATCGGGCCCGCATTGACGAAGCCGTAAGGCTCGGGGACCTGGGCGTCCTTCAGCGCGGCGATCATCCGCTCCGCCACCGACAGGCGCGTCTCGCCGGGCGGCAGGTCGTTATGCACCGGCAGATCGTCGATGGTGATGGCCAGATCCTGCGCCGGAGCGAGAACAGGCAGTCCCAGCAGCAGGGCGACCAGAAACCGCTTCATGGCAGCACCAGGGTCAGGGGGATCGCGTCGGCCATGGCCTGGTAACCAGCCGGCGACGGGTGGAGATGATCGCCGCAATCATAGTCGGCCCGCAGCTTCGACGAGTCTTTAGGATCACGCGTTATCTGGTCGAAATCGATCACCGCGTCGAAATGGCCGGGTGCGCGGATCCAGGTGTTGATCGCCCGCCGGTCCGCTTCGGTCGCCGCGTCGGGATGGTAGTAATCGGAGCCGACGAAGGGCAGCAGCGTGCCGCCGACGATACGCAGGCCGCGATCATGGGCCCGCTCGATCAGTTGGCCATAGGCGGCGATCATCCGCGCCACCAGATCGGCATGGGCTTCGGGCGGCATGGCATGGTCGCGCGCCAGATTGCCGAGATCGTTGATTCCCTCCAGCACGATCACCGACCGCACGCCGGGCCGGGCCAGCACGTCGCGGTCGAAACGCGACAGGGCGTTGGGTCCGAGCCCGTCTGTCAGCAGATGATTTCCGCCGATGCCGAGATTGATGGTAACGGCGCCGCGTCGGGCCAGATCGTCGGTCCAGCGGTCGTCGCCATTCACGGTGGCGCCGTGGCCGTCGGTGATCGAATCGCCGAACGCCGCCACCACCGCCGTTTCCGCCGGCGCCCTCGCCTCCAGGCCGGTCAGCAGATACCAATGCTCGACCGGCTTGGCTCCGGCCAGATCGGCATCGGCGACGTGATTGCCGGCCAGGACATAAGAGGTGGCGCGCGAGCCGGGATGGCCGGTCTGGCGGGCCGGCGGCTGCGGCAGATGCAGCGACACCGCCAGGCTGGCCCCGGCCGGCAGGTCGAGGGAAATTTCATCGGACAGATAATCGGCCCCGGCCGGGATCGTCACCGAGGGGCGCCCGGAGAAGCTCACCATCACCGGCGCCGAGATGCGCGCCGAAGCAGGATCGGCCGAGCGGGCGACGCTGACCGCGTCTATCAGCAGGGGAGCGGTGCCGAAGGCGTTGGAGAGGCGAAGGCGGAAATGCGTTCCCGCGCGCGCCGGATGGATGATCTGGCGCAGGGTGGCGTCGCGCAATGAATCATCCGGCAGACTGTTCTGCGGTTCGGGGATCTGCTGGGCCGACGCCCAGGTCGCGATCCAGTTTTCCTCCGCCGGGGCGCACCCCGCCCAGGCGAGACTCAGCAGAGCCGCCGCGATCCGGTATTTCACGTCGCCATCCCGAAGCAATTGTTATTGAGTTACCGGTAACACAGCGAGCGAGCACCGGCAAGAGGCGGCGCGGGTCGTTACACCGCGACGGCGATGGCCGTGCTGCGGCTCCAGGGATTGCGGTAAAGGCCCTGCAACACCAGCGCCGCGGCGCCGCGGGCCAGCACTTCGTCGCTCCAATCATGGAAGACGATCTCGCATTTACCGCGCAGCGCCTTGACCGAATAGGCCTCGACGGTCTGGCGGACGGCCGGGGCGATCAGATCGGCCGTGCGCACGCCGCCGCCGGTGATGATCACCTTGCCAGGATCGATGATGTTGATGAGGTTGGCGATGCCGAGGCCCAGCGTTTCGCCCGCCTCGCGGAAAATCTTCAACAGGCGCGGGTCGCCTTCGCGGGCGCGCTTGGCGACTTCGTGGGCCGTGCGTTCGACTGAGACCTCGTCGGTGGTCGGCGGCAGGTCGATCACTTTGCGCGCCTCGCGCACGATGGCGTAATAGCCGGCATAGGCTTCCAGACAGCCATGCTGGCCGCAGCGGCACAGGGGCCCTTTGAGATCCATCTTCATATGGCCGAACTCGGCCGCCATGCCGTGCTGACCCGAGAACAGGTCGCCATGGATGAACAGCCCCATGCCGATGCCGCCCTCGATGGTGACCAGGATGAAATTGTCGACGTCCTGGCCATGACCGAACCAGCGCTCGGCCAGGGCCGCCATATTGGCATCGTTCTCGATCACCACCGGCGTGCCGGTCTGTTTCTGCAGCATCTCGGCGAAACCGATCGATTCGGCGCCGAGCGCCGGGCTCCAATGCGAGATGCCGTGGGCCGCGTCGATGAAGCCGGGGATTCCGACGCCGATACCGGCGATCTGCGACATGGAGAGATTGGCCTGGTCGACCGCGGCCTTGATGCCGTCCTCGAGCATGTAGGCCACCGTCTCGGCATTGTGGCGGGTGGTGCGGATCGGGATATTGACCGAGGCCAGCGGGTCGGCCCGCAGATTGGTGACAACGATTGACAACTGATGCACCGCGACCAGGGCGCCGATCACGAAGGCGGCGTCGGGATTGATCTGCAGCTTCTCGACCGGCCGGCCACGGCCGCGCGCCGCACCCTCCGGCGCATTTCCGACCACCCCCTCCTCGGAAAGGGCGGTGATGATCTCGGTGACCGTCGTGCGGCCCAGTTTGGTCTGCGTACAGATGTCGGCGCGCGACAGGGGGCCAAAGCGCCGGATGGCGTCCAAAACGCGATAGCGATTGATCGCTCTCAGCAATTCGGTGTCGACGGGCTGCATTTCCTTCCCCCTGAGCCGGCTTAAGCTTTTCTATATCGACTGGCCAGCACGCAAAAATATTGCCGCCTCCCGGCACGAAGCACCAGCTTTTTTCGCGAAGCCCTCCCGAAATCCCCAGCAAAAATGTGATTTTTTTAGCACAACCCACCAGAAATAGTACCTGTGACCGTCACACGCCATCTTGACAGCGCCGGCCGTTCGCGGATTTATAACCGGGTCGTAACCATAAATCGGCGAGCCAATCGCACTAAAAATGGGGGAGATGTCAACGACACCGAACGCTAAACGCCCCTGAAGAGGGCATGAGCGTCCCGGTCTCCCCCGCGCAGCGTGTTTTCGCCGGGAGGAATACAGAAATGCTGTACCGCAATAAATTGCTGCTCGCCGCGTCCGCCGGCGTCATGTTCGCCATGAGCGCGGACATCGCGCGCGCCGCGGACGCCCCGAGTGACGTCGACGAGATCGTCGTGACCGGCGTCGCCAATTCCAAGGGCCAGCGCAAGCAGGACGCTCCCTTCGCCATCACCACCGCCAATGAAGAAGCGATGAAGGACGCGGCGCCGTCGAGCACCGCCGACCTTTCCAAGCTGGTCCCCGGCCTGTTCGCGGAAGTGACCGGCGGCCAGTCGGGCCCCAACATCGAAGTGCGCGGCTTCCCCACCGCCGGCGATGCGCCCTATGTCAGCTTCCAGCTCGACGGCCTGCCGATCTATCCGGTCGCCACCCTGTCCTTCCTCGACAATTCCACCCAGATCCGCATGGACGATTCGGTGTCCCGCCTCGAAGGCACCATCGGCGGCCCGGCCGTGCTGTGGGGCGCGGCCCAGCCCGGCGCCACCATGGGGCTGATCCAGAAGAACGGCCTGGACAATCCGGAAGGCGTGCTGCGCTTCACCACCGGTTCGGGCGCCGAGGAACGCGTCGACGGCTATTACGGCGGCAAGGTCGCCGATGGCTGGTATGCCAGCATGGGCGGCTTCTACAGCACCGAGAAGGGCGTGCGCGACACGCAGTACCCCTCGGACGAGGGCTATCAGTTCGAAGGCACCGTCACCCACACCATCGATGACGGCAAGATCCAGCTCTATGGCCGCGTCACCGACACCAATACCCAGTTCTTCACCCCGATTCCGCTGCTGTCGAGCGGCACCGGCACCAACACCAAGATCGCGGCCTATCCGGGCTTCAACCCGCTGACCGCGACCTTCTTTTCGAACGCCAACCGCTACGTCACCATCGACACCGCCCCCGGCCAGAGCATGACCATGGACGAGGGCCGCGGCCGCGGCGTCGACACCCATTTGGTCGGCTTCGATTTCGACAAGGCCTGGAAGGGCTTCGATTTCTCGAACAAGCTGTCCTACTACGCCGGCACCACCTATTCGGTCACCCAGTTCACCGGCAACCTGCCCGAGACCCTGGGCCAGTTCATCACCGACTCGATCAATGGCAACGGCGTCAACAGCCTGCCCGGCGCCAACAAGACGGTACCGACCGCCGCTACCGGCGGCGCCCTGGCGACCTCGGGCACGGCGACCTACGCCGGCACGGGCCAGGCCATCACCAATCTGAACACCGAGGTGATCGGCGTCGGCAACTGGTACGTCAAGAAGGACATCACCGCGTTCCAGGATGAAGGCCGCGTCGAGCGCGACCTGTGGGCCGGCGACCAACTGACGGTCGGCTTCTATGTCGCGCACTATACCTCGCAGGACGTCTGGTATCTGGGCAACCAGTCGCTGCTGGCCCTGACCAGCAATCCGCAGCCGATCGCCGTCACCCTCAATAACGGCGTCAAGGCGACCAGCGCCGGCGGCGTGTTCTCGCCGGTCTCTTACGCGGTCAACAACGATTATACCGGCGACAATCAGGCAGCCATCGTCGCCGATGACTGGCAGATCACCGACAAGCTGAAGGTCAATGCCGGCTTCCGCCTCGAGCATCAGTCGATCGACGCGACCATGGAAAACACCACCACCGGCGACGCCAGCTCGGATCCGCTGGCGCTGTACGATTATGGCGCAAGCGAGCTGGACGGCACGTTCAAGGGCTTCGATCATGGCTGGTGGGCGCATGCTATCAGCGTCGGCGCCGACTACGAGCTGATGAAGAACCTCAACGCCTTCGTTTCCTATAATCAGGGCTATGTGCTGCCGACCTTCGACGACGTACGCAACAATGGCGGCGCGCCCTACGAATCCATCACCCACGTCAAGCAGGTCCAGGGCGGCATCAAGGCCACCGGCGACTTCTACAGCGTCAATCTGACCGGCTTCTACGCCACCTTCACCGGCCAGCCCGCCAGCCAGCTGCTGACCAACGGCACCACGGTCAATTACATCCTCGCCTCGGACACCGAGGGCGTCGAGTTCGAGACCACCGTGAAGCCGTTCAAATATGCCGGGGAATATCTGCAAGGCGCGCAAGTGTCTTTCAGCGGCGATTATCAGCACGGCTCCTACACCGCCGGCGGCGTGGGCATCACCGGCAACGAAGTCGCGCGCCAGCCCGACTTCCAGTTCCGCCTGACGCCGAGCTACTCGTTCGACAACAGCTTCGGCGCGTTCAAGCTGTGGGCGACCACGACCTATGTGGACTCGCGCTGGGCCGACGTGCTGGACAGCCAGTTCCTGCCCTCCTACGTCACCGAGGATATCGGCGCCTCGTTCCAGATGGACAATGGCCTGGAGTTCCGCCTCACCGGCACCAACATCACCAACACCCTGGCGATCACCGAAGGCAACTCGCGCGTGATCGGCAGCGGCACTACCGGCGGCGTCTTCCTGGGCCGTCCGCTGTTCGGGGCCACCTACGAAGGCAGCGTCGCGATCCACTTCTGATCGTAGCGCGACCGAAAAGCACTATGATGGGGCCCTTCTTCCTGTGCGGGAGGAAGGGCCTTTATCGTTCTAAGCAATAAGCGGCCATATGGCCCTCAGGGGATAGGATCGTCATCGTGCAGACCACCACCCACTCGTCCCGGTTCGGCGATCTGCCGATCAAACTGGCCCTGCTGCTGGTCTATATGGTCTTCGCCATCCTGCTGAACAGCGTCGGCACGGTGATCCAGCAATCGATCAATTCCCTGGGCGCCACCGCGCGCTCGGCGGCCTATCTCGACAGTTTCAAGGATCTGCCGGTCGCCATCGTTTCCTTCTTCGCCGCCTCGATGCTGCCCCGCCTCGGCTATCGGCGCGGCATGATGATCGCGCTGTCGGCGATCGGCGCCATGTGCGTGGCGGCCCCCCTGATGCCCAGCTTCTGGACGATGAAACTGCTGTTCGCCATGGCCGGCGCCTCCTTCGCCATCGGCAAGGTGGCGGTCTATTCGACCATCGGGCTGCTGACCAAGGACCAGCGCGGCCATGGCAGTCTCACCACCCTGATCGAGGCCATGTTCCAGATCGGCGTGTTCGCCGGGGCCTGGTTGTTCGCCGCCTTCATCGACAATGACGACCCCCATTCGCTGGCCTGGTTCCATGTCTATTGGATCCTGGCCGCCATCATCGCGGTGATCATTCTGCTGCTGGCCGTCTCGTCGCTCGACGAGAGCGCCGCCCAGTCGCACCGGGACGGCCCGGCCCAGGATTTCATCGCCATGCTGAAACTCGTCCCGAAGCGGATGGTGCTGGTCTTCATCGCCTCGGCCTTCATCTATGTGCTGATCGAGCAGGGGATTTCCACCTGGCTGCCGACCTTCAACAACAAGGTGATCCACCTGCCGGCGGCGATGAGCGTGCAGGCCGCCTCGATCTTCTTCGGCAGTCTCGCGGTCGGACGGCTCTTGGCCTCGGCCCTGCTGCGCCGCCTGGGCTGGTACGTGCTGCTCAATATCGGGCTGGCGGCGATGGCTGCTCTGGTGGCGATTTCGCTGCCATTGGCGGAGGGACTCGATATGGGTCCCGACGCCACCTGGTACAGCGCGCCGTTCGCCGCGTTCCTGTTCCCCTTGATCGGCCTGTTCATGGGCCCGATCTATCCGGTGATGTGCTCGACCCTGCTCTCCGCTTTGCCGAAATCCGACCATGCGCCGATGATGGGGCTGATCGTCGTCTTCTCGGCGCTGGGCGGAACCACCGGCTCGTTCCTGACAGGGCGCATCTTCGCCGCCTTCGATGGTGCGTTGGCCTTTTATCTGTTACTGGTGCCGATGGCCCTTCTCGGCCTATTCCTGTTGATGTTCCGCCGCTCTGTCGGCACGGCGGAACCCGTTCCCTCCCTGGAGCCCAACCTTGTCCATTAGCGCGTCGAACAATGAATGGTGGCGTGGCGCCGTCATCTATCAGATCTATCCCCGCTCCTTCTTCGATGCCGACCGGAACGGCATCGGCGACCTGCCCGGAATCACCGCCAAGCTGGACGAGATCGCCTCCCTGGGCGTCGACGCGCTGTGGATTTCCCCCTTCTTCAAATCGCCGATGGCGGATTTCGGCTATGACGTCGAGGATTACCGAGACGTCGACCCGCTGTTCGGCTCCTTGGAGAATTTCAAGGTTCTGCTGGCCGAGGCCAAAAAGCGAGATCTCAAGATCCTGATCGATCTGGTGATGAGCCACACCTCGGAACGGCACGCCTGGTTCCAGGAGAGCAAGAAGAGCCGCGATAACCCCAAGGCCGACTGGTATGTCTGGGCCGACGCCAACGAAACCGGTAACCCTCCGAATAATTGGCTGTCGATGTTCGGCGGATCGGCCTGGGAGTGGGACACCACGCGCCGGCAATATTTCCTGCACAATTTCCTGAAAGTGCAGCCCGACCTCAATTTCCATAATCCCGAGGTTCAGGACGCGGTGCTCGACACCGCCAAATTCTGGCTGGATCTCGGCGTGGACGGGTTCAGGCTCGACGTGGTGAACTACTATTTCCACGACGCGAAGCTGCGCGACAATCCGCCGGTGCCCAAGGGCGTGACCATGAATACGGTGCCGCCCAGCAATCCCTACGGCTATCAGGACCATCTCTACGACAAGCAGCAGCCGGAGAATCTGGCGTTCCTCGAGCGCTTCCGCGCTTTACTGGACCGTTATCCCGGCGCGATGGCGGTCGGAGAGCTCGGCATCGACAAGGATGTCGGGCTGATCACCGAGGAATACACCGAGAAGAACCGTCGCCTGCAGATGGTCTACAGCTTCCAGCTGATGGCCGACAAAATCTCGGCGCCTTACGTCCGCCAGGTCGTCAGCGCCATGGATGGCGACGTAACCTCGGGCTGGGTGTGCTGGGCGGTCTCCAATCATGACTTCCCGCGCGTCGTCTCGCGCTGGGGCTATGAGGACGTCGCCGACCAGGCAGCCCCCATGCTGATGGCGATGCTGGCAAGCCTGAAAGGCTCTCCCTGCTTCTATCAGGGCGAGGAGCTTGGCCTGCCCGAAGCCGACGTGCCGTTCGAGAAATTGCAGGACCCCTATGGCAAGGCCTTCTGGCCGGCCTTCAAGGGCCGCGACGGCTGCCGCACGCCCTATCCCTGGAAGCATGACGCGCCGCATGGCGGCTTCTCCACCGCCGAACCTTGGCTGCCGATGTCGGACGCGCATCTTGCGCGCGCCTTCGACGTCCAATCGGCGAACAAAGACTCCGCGCTCAACAAGGTCCGCCATTTCCTGACCTGGCGCCGCAAGCAGACGGTGCTCTACACCGGCGCGATCCGTTTCATCGAGACGCCCGAGCCGGTTCTGGCCTTTGTGCGCGAGACGGCCGAAGAGACGCTGCTCTGCCTGTTCAATCTCGGCCGCGATCAGGTGACGGTCGACCTGCCCGGCATCGGTTCGGCCGAAATTCTGGCCGACAGCGGTTTCTCCGCCGAGATCGAGCTGGGCCGCGCTACCTTGCCGCCGCTGGGCGCCGCCTTCGCCCGGGTGAAGAAATGACCAATCTTTATCCGGCCCTGGTCGCCGATATCGGCGGCACCAATGCCCGCTTCGCCATGATCGACGAACCGGGCATGAAGCTGAGGGATGTCGTCCATCTCAAGACCGGCGATTATCCCGGCCTCGCCGAGGCGATCGGCGCCTATGGCGACAAGACCGGTGAAAAGCCGCGCGCCGCCTGCGTCGCGGTGGCCGGGCCGGTGATGAGCGACCATATCAGCTTCCCCAACCAAGCCTTCGCCTTCTCGATCTCGGATACGCGCAAGCGCACCGGCATCCCCCTGGCGGTGATCAATGATTGCGCGGCTTTCGCCTATTCCCTGCCCCATCTGCCAGCCGGCGAGATGATCTCGCTGGGCGGCGGCGAGGCCTCGCCCAATCACGCCAAGGTGGTTGTGTGTCCGGGCACCGGCCTGGGGGCCTCCGCCCTGGTGCCGGCCGGCGAGGATTGGACCGCGGTGCCGGGCGAGACCGGCCATGTCGATCTGCCGGTGGTCGAGGAGCTCGAAATCGAAGTGCTGCGCGCCGTGCGCAAGGAACGCGGCCGCGCCTCGGTCGAGAGCATCCTGTCGGGCCCCGGCCTTTTGCTGCTGCGTAACGCCATCGCCAGCGTGCTCGACCTCGACGCGCCGCCAATCGAGGTGGCCGAACTGACCCGTCTCGGCACCGCGCCGGGCGACGCCGCCGATCCTTTGTGCAGGCAGACTTTGGAAACCTTCTGCGCCCTGCTCGGCGGCGTGGCCGGTAATATGGCGCTGACGTTCGGCGCGCTGGGCGGGGTTTATCTGGGCGGCGGCATTCCACCCCGCTTCCCCGATTTCATCAAGTCCAGCGCCTTCCGCCGCCGCTTCGAGGCCAAGGGCCGTATGTCCGAGCTGCTGAAGCGGATCCCCACCCTGCTGATCACCGGCGGCGACGTCGCCCTGCGCGGGTCGGCCATTCATCTGCAAACCCTGTCGCAACGGACCTAAATCGGTTTTAATGGCGCCTCACGGACCGAGAGGGGCGAGGGTGAGCGAGGCGTTTGACAGGAAAGAGGCGTGGATCGCCCAGGAAGAAGCGGTCCGCCAAGGATTTGCGACGCCGGGCACCTCCGGCCGCGAGGTTGTCGGCCGCTATGACGGGCTGGGTTTCCTCCAGGCGATGATGAAGGGCGAGCTGCCCTTCCCGCCGATCATGGAGACGTTGAACTTCGCTCTGATCGAGTGCGAAGCCGGCCGCGTCGTCTTCCAGGGCACACCGCAATTCGCCCATTACAATCCGATCGGCTCGGTGCATGGCGGCTGGTACTGCGCCATTCTCGATTCGGCGTTGGGCTGCGTGGTGCAATCCACCCTGCCGCGCGGCAAGGGCTATACGACGCTGGAGATCAAGGTCAACATGATCCGGCCGCTGACCGACAAGACCGGGCCGGTGCGTGCCGAGGGCCGCATCATCCACACGGGCGGGCAGACCGCGGTGGCCGAAGCGACTTTGTTCGACAGTAATGGCAAATTATATGCGTCTTCGACCACCACCTGTCTGATTTTCGATATTCCGCAATAGTTACCATTATAAAATGCCGCCGGAGAAACCGGTGTGTTACAAACCGACGATTCTTGTTGAGAGTAGGGGAAGATGGGGATCAACGAGGAGGTAGCCAGGGCATTCGGCTCGCACACGCTCTGGAAAACCCGTATCGAACGAGCCGCGGAAGCAGGGAAAAGCGAATTCAAGCCGGAGGATGTCTGCAAGGACGGGCTGTGTACCTTCGGCAAATGGCTGCATGATCCCAAACTGCCCGCCGATATCCGCTCCTCGCGCCATTTCGCCGAGGTCAACCGCCTGCACGCCGATTTCCACCAGGCCGCCGGCGGCGCCGTCAGGAAGGCGATCACCGGCGACGCCGCCGGCGCGCGACGCGATCTGGAGCATGGCGCCTACGCCCAGGCCGCCCAGCGTTTCTATGATTCGATGTTCGTCTGGCAGCGCGCCGCCGCGGTGCGCTGGTCGACCCTCGACTCGCCGCTGCTGAAATCTCTGCTCATCGCCCTCAACGGCAAGCTGTCGATCCGCCTGTGGGCCGGCATCGCCCTGCCCGCCGCCGCCGCCCTGGCCAGCCTGATCTTCATCAACGCCCATGCCGACGCGCTGCGCGCCGCCGGCACCGACATCGGCTGGTTCGAAGGCCTGCTGACCGCCGCCCTGGTCGGCGGGGGCCTGCTGGCCCTGTTGTTGACCCGCGGCGTGGCCCGCCCGCTCAAGGAGCTGACCGAAGCGACCCGCGCGCTGGCCAAGGGCAATCTGGACGCCACGCTGCCGGCCATGGACCGCGCCGACGAGCTGGGCGAACTGGCCCGCGCGGTGCTGGTGTTCCAGGAGCAGGCCCGCGCCGTCGAGCGCATCGCCGGCATCCGCGAGACGGAGCGCTCGAAGAACGAGGCCGAGCGGCGCGACTCGCTGGTCCGCATGGCCGAGAACATCGAAAGCCAGACCGCGACCACCGTCGGCCGCATCGCCGAGGAAAGCGAGCGGGTGCATGAGACGGCCAAGAGCATGGCGCGCGGCGCCACCATGGTCGAGGAAAACGCCCAACTGGTCGCCGCCGCCGCCGAGCAGAGCCTGATCAACGCCCAAACCGTGGCTTCCGCGACCGACAAGCTGTCGGACTCGATCCGCGGGATCGCCAGCCGCATGGAGAAGTCGCGTGAAGTGGTCGGCGACGCCGTGCGCGCCGCCGACAACGCCTCGACTACCGTCGGGGATCTGGCCACGGCCATGGCCGCCATCGACCAGGTGGTGCAATTGATCGCCGACATCGCCGGCCAGACCAATCTGCTGGCGCTCAACGCAACGATCGAGGCGGCGCGCGCCGGCGAAGCCGGAAAAGGGTTTGCCGTCGTCGCCAACGAGGTCAAGAACCTGGCCAACCAGACGGCGCGCCAGACCACCGAGATCTCCGACCGCATCGCCCATCTCGGCGAGATGGCCAGGAAGGTCGGCGACGCGATCCAGGGCACGGTGGGCTGTGTTCAGAACGTCGAGGCGATCGCCACCGAGGTCGCCCATTCGGTGCAGGAGCAGCAATCCGCCACCGACCAGATCTCGCGCAATGTGGCGCAATCGGCGATCGCCGCCCGCGAAGTGTCGGACCGCATCGTCGAGGTCGCCGACGAGGCGGTCAATACCGGCCGCCAGGCCGGCCAGGTCGAGAAGATGCTGCAGGACATGGCCGAGCAGGTCGGCGAATTGGGCCGCACCCTCACCCGCATGGTGCGCACCTCGACCCCGGAAGTGAACCGCCGCGAGGCGCAGCGCTTCCCGGTCGACGCGCTCTGCCGCATCGACGGCCATCCGGGGCGCATCGAGGATATCTCGGCGGTCGGCGCCCGGGTCCTCGGCGTGCCACGCCTGTCATCCGGCGCCCAGGTTCGTCTGCAGGTCGAGTCGCTCGAGGTGCCAGCGGTCGTGGTCGAGGGAAAGGATGGTCTGTGCCGCCTCAAATTCACCGAGGCCCAGCGCGATCTGGTCGAACAGTGGCTGCGTCGGAAGGCCGCGGCATAACACCCGCTAAACCCAAGGCGGCGAGCGGCTTTCCGGTCGCACTAAAGCCTTGGCTTTGCATCCTTGACAGGGGGTGTTGGCGGCCTTATGGTGCCGGCGCTTTTTACCGTTCCGCGGTGGAAAGCGGGACCTATTCTCTGGCGTCTGTGTGTGGATCATGACGGATGACTCGGGGAACCCCCGGCCCTTTGAAGAATTCGACGCTAAATTGCGGGCAGCCCGCGGCGAGCGTCCGATCGAGACGGGCCCGGAACCGCGGAACGCCGGTATAGGGACCGGCATGGGGATGGGGGTCCGGGTCGGCGTCGAGCTGATCTCGGGCATAGCGGTCGGCGGGGGCATCGGATACGGGCTGGACCGCTGGCTGGGCACCAAACCCTGGTTGTTGTTGGTATTTTTCTTTTTGGGTGCAGCGGCTTCCGTGCTGAACATCTATCGCGCCGTCCAGGGCCTCGACGATTCGGTCGGACTGGGTCAGGCGCAGCGGCGGAAGCACAAATAATTCAGTTTTGAGAGAGGCGCGTTTTGGCTAATCCGGTCGAACAATTCAAGATCGAACCCATCGTCCCGCTGGAAATCGGCGGCGTGAACGTGTCCTTCACCAATTCCTCGCTGTGGATGGTCGTGGCGGTGGTCCTGGCGACCGCCTTCCTGACCCTCTCGGTGAAGGGCCGTGCCCTGGTGCCGGGCCGCTGGCAGTCGATGGCCGAACTGATGTACGAGTTCGTCGCCAACATGATCCGCGACAATGTGGGCACCGAAGGCCGGAAATATTTCCCCTTCATCTTCACGCTGTTCATGTTCGTGCTGTTCGGCAACCTGATCGGCATGGTGCCCTACACCTTCACCTATACCAGCCATATCGCCGTTACCTTCGGCCTGGCGATCGTGATCTTCCTCGGCGTCACGGTGATCGGCTTCGCCCGCCACGGCACCCATTACCTGCGGATGTTCTTCCCGCACGGCGCGCCGCTGGCCACCGCCATCATCCTGGTGCCGATCGAGCTGATCTCCTATTGCTCGCGCCCGTTCAGCCTGGCGATCCGTCTGTTCGCCAACATGACCGTGGGCCACATCATCCTCAAGGTGATGGCCGGCTTCATCATCATGCTGGGCATCGCCGGCATCGCCCCGATGATTTTCCTGGGCGGCGTGACCGTCCTGGAGTTCGGTATCGCGCTGTTGCAGGCCTATGTCTTCACGATCCTCGCCTGCATCTATCTGCATGACGCGATCCACATGCACTGAGGGTTCTTTTTTTTCGTTAGTTTGATTTTGTCTGTGAAAGGAAGTTTGTGATGGACGTTGCTGCTGCTAAGCAAATCGGTGCTGGTCTGGCCGCGATCGGGATGATCGGTGCGGGTATCGGCGTGGGCAACATCTGGGCGTCGCTGATCACCGCCGTCGGCCGCAACCCGGCCGCCAAGTCGAGCGTCGAGCTCTATGGCTGGATCGGCTTCGCCGTGACCGAAGCCATCGCGCTGTTCGCGCTGGTCGTCGCCCTGATGCTGCTGTTCGCGTAAGCCGCATCAGTTGAAGTTCGCGGACCGGCCGGGCGCCCATCGGCGCCGGCCGGTCCGTTACGCCTTAAGATTCGTCTTCTGGAAGCGCCATGCCTCAGTTCGACCCAACCTATTTTGCTTCCCAGCTGTTCTGGCTCTACGCCTGTTTCATCGTGCTGTTCATCCTGCTGTCCGTCTTCGCCATGCCGAAGATCGGGGGTGTGCTGGAAGAGCGCGCCAGGCGCATTGACGGCGATCTCGAGAAGGCCGCCGAGCTGAAGCACGAAGCCGAGGCCGCTGTCGCCGCCTATGAGAAGGCGCTGGCTGAATCCCGCGCCCAGGCCCACAAGATCCTGCAGGACAACGCCAAGGCGATCGCTGAGGCCGCCGAGACCCGCAACAAGGCGACCGCCGCGAAGCTGGCCCAGCAGATCAAGGACGGCGAAGGCCGTATCCAGGCCGCCAAGGACGAGGCACTCGGCCATATCCGCGAAATCTCCTCCGAACTGGTGCGCGCTTCCGTCGAGAAGCTGACCGGCCAGACCGCCGAGGATGCCCAGATCGAAGCCGCCGTGACCGCCAGCCTGGGAGGCAAGGCCTGATGTTCATCTCTGTTGCCCAGGCCGCGGAGACCGCCGCCGAGACCGTTGAGCCGAGCTTCTTCCAGAACCCGGAAAGCTGGGTGGCCATCACCTGGCTGATCGTCGTGGTGCTGCTGGCCAAGCCCGTCTACAAGGGCATCACCAAGGGCCTCGACGAGCGCCGTGACAAGATCAAGGAGCGCCTGGCCGAAGCCGAGCGCCTGCGCAATGAGGCGCAGGAAATGCTGGTCACCTACCAGAAGAAGCAGCGCGACGCGATGAAGGAGGCCGAGGGCATCATCGCCCAGGCCAAGGCCGAGGCCGAGCGCCTGGCCAAGCAGGCCGCCGCCGATCTGGACGAGCTGGTCAAACGCCGCGAACAGCAGGCCATCGAGCGCATCAACCAGGCGGAAGCCGAAGCGACCCTCGAAGTGCGCAACAAGGCGGTGGAAATCGCCGTCAGCGCCACCGGCAAGCTGATCGCCGACACGCTCTCGGCCGACAAGGCCAATGAGCTGATCGACGCCGCCATCAAGGAACTGCCGAACCGCCTGCACTAAGGCGAGTCCGCGTCCCAAAGAAAAAGCCGCCGAGCGCAAGCCCGGCGGCTTTTTGTTTTGTCGCGCCCGCGTTCGCGGGCATCAGGTTTTATCCACAGATGACCTTTTTCTTTAGTGCCGCCTGCACCGGTATGCCGCGAGATCAAGCGATCGGCTTGCCGCAATGCGGGCAGCGGATCCCCTTGCCCGTGCGGGCATGATGCAGGATATGGGCCGCCTCCTCCTGGCTCAGGCCCAAGGTCAGGCGAGCGGCTTCGAGGCGGCGGCGTTGGCGGGTGGTCAGCTCGCCGCCGGACTGGGAGAACTTCTCGACATCCTCGGCGAATTCCTCGCGGCGCAGGCGCATATGCTCGGTGAAGCCGGACGCCATGATACCGGCGGGCAACGCGATCATGCCGACGCCCAGCAGCGCCGTGATACCGCCCAGCAGCTTGCCCAGCCACGTGGCTGGGATCATGTCGCCATAGCCCAGCGTCGTCATCGTCTCGACGCCCCACCACAGCGCTGTGGGCACATCAGAGAAGACTTCCGGCTGTACCGGATGCTCGAACAGATACATCAGGCTGGAGATGAACAGCAGCAGGATCAGGAACACGAACATCACGGTGCCCATCGCCCGCGCTTCCTGGCGCAGCACGGCGGTCATGATGCCCATGGCGTTGGAATAGCGGCTCAGCTTGAAGATGCGCAACAGACGCAGCACGCGCAGTTCGCGCAGGTCGAACTGGAAGATGAAGCCGAGATAGAAGGGCAGCACCGCCAGCAGATCGACGATGGCCAGCGGCGTGGCCAGCCAGCGCAGACGCCCCCACAGCGGATGGCGGTATTTCGGAATCTCGACCGCGGTCCACAGGCGGAGCAGGAACTCGACCGAGAAGATCGCCACGGAGACGATGTCGAAATCGTGGAACTTCTTGCCATGCACGACGGCCAAGCGTTCCACCGATTCCAGCATCGAGAAGACGCAATTGACGCAGATCAGCGTCATCAGGGCGAAGTCGATCGCTCGAACCAATCCCGAGCGGTTCCCCTCCCCTCCCAGCATCAGATAGACCTTGCGGCGAAACCACAACAAGGTCCACGGCTTGCGGGAGGGAGGGGCGCTTGCCACTAGTCGGCCGCCTGCTCTTTCCAGCGCAGCACCGGGGTGCGCGCCGCCGCGGTTTCATCCAGACGCCGGCGCGGCGCATAGATCGGGGCCGCCTTGAAGTCGTCGGCCGAATTGGCCTCCTTGGCCTTGCGGGCCAGGCCTTTGACGCTAGCGACGAATTTGTCCAACGTCGCCTTGCTCTCGGTCTCGGTCGGCTCCATCAGCAACGCGCCATGCACCACCAGCGGGAAATACATGGTCATCGGATGGAAACCCTCGTCGATCAGCGCCTTGGCGAAATCGAGCGTGGTGACGCCGGTATCCTTGAGGAAGCGATCGTCGAACAACGCCTCATGCATGCAGGGGCCTTCGAAGGACGGGGTCAATTCGTCCTTCAGGCTAGCCAGCAGGTAATTGGCGTTGAGCACCGCATCCTCGGCGCATTGCCGCAGACCGTCGGCGCCGAGTGCCATCATGTAGGACAAGGCCCGGACCATCACGCCGAACTGGCCATGGAAGCCCTTGATGCGGCCGCAGGGCTTGCCCTCGGCCTCATGGGCATGCTCGACCAGGCGGAAGCCGTCCTTATCGCTGACGACGTAGGGAACCGGCGCGAAGGGCGCCAGCGCTTCCGACAGCACGGTGGGGCCAGCGCCGGGACCGCCGCCGCCATGCGGAGTCGAGAAGGTCTTATGCAGATTGATATGCATGGCGTCGACGCCGAGATCGGCGATGCGGACGCGGCCCACGATGGCGTTGTAATTGGCGCCGTCGCAATAGAAATAGGCGCCGGCCTCATGCACCGTCTTGGAAATCTCCAGCACCTCGTCCTCGAACAGGCCGCAGGTATTGGGATTGGTCACCATCACCGCCGCCACGTCGGGGCCCAGCTTGGCGCGCAAAGCCTCGATATCGACGCGGCCGCGCTCGTTGGCCGGGATCGATTCGACCGAGAAGCCGCAGATCGCCGCCGAAGCCGGATTGGTGCCATGCGCCGACTCCGGCACCAGAATCTTCAGGCGCGTCTCGCCGCGCGCCTCGATGGCGGCGCGGATGGCCATCAGGCCGCAGAACTCGCCGTGAGCGCCAGCGGCCGGGCTCATCGCCACCGCCGGCATGCCGGTCAGCACCTTGAGCCAGTGCGCGCACTGATCCATCAGCTCCAGCGCGCCCTGCACGGTGCTGATCGGCTGGAAGGGATGGGCCTGCGACAGGCCGGGCAGCCGCGCTGTCTTCTCGTTGAGACGCGGATTGTACTTCATGGTGCACGAGCCCAGCGGATAGAAGACGGTGTCGATACCGACATTCTTCTGGCTGAGGCGGGTATAGTGGCGGATCACCGTCGGCTCGGCGATGTCCGGCAGGCCGATCCTGCCCTTCTTGCGCAAGCCGCCCAGGCGGTCCTCGAAAGGCTCGGGCTTTTCCCAATCGACGCCGCAACGGCCGGGGGTCGATTGTTCGAAAATCAGGGGCTCTTCGATGAGCGGGCCCTTATTGCCGCTGATCGTGCTCATCACACCAACTCCTTGAGGGCCGAAGCCAGTGCGTCGAGATCCTCGTCGCTATTGGTCTCGGTCGCCGCCAGCAGCAGCACATTGTCCAGTTCCGGCCAGGTCGGATAGAGGCGCGAAGCCGGCACGCCGCCCAGGATACCCTTGGCCGCCAGCTTTTCGACCAGCTCGGTCGCCGAGCCCGGCACAGTGATGGCGAATTCGTTGAAGAAGGCCTCGGTGATCACCTTGACGCCCTTGATGGCCGCAACCTTTTGCGCCAGCTGAACCGCCTTGGCATGGTTGACCTCGGCCAGGGCGGTAAAGCCGGTCTCGCCCAGCATGGTCATGTGGATCGAGAAGGCCAGGGCGCACAGACCCGAATTCGTACAGATGTTGCTGGTCGCCTTCTCGCGGCGGATATGCTGCTCGCGGGTGGAGAGCGTGAGCACCCAGCCGCGCTTGCCGTCTTGATCGACCGTCTGGCCGCACAGACGGCCCGGCATCTGGCGCAGGAACTTGTCGCGGGTGGCGAACAGGCCGAGGCCCGGCCCGCCGAAATTGAGGCCGATGCCCAAGGACTGGCCTTCCACCACGACGATGTCGGCGCCCATCTCGCCCGGCGAGGTCACGAGGCCGAGAGCGACCGGCTCGGTCACCACGACGACGAGCAGAATACCCATCTCGTGGCAGCTGTCGGCCAGCAGCTTGAAATCGGCCAGGCGCCCGAAGAAGGACGGGTTCTGCACGACGACGCAGGCCAGATCCCCGGAGAGGCGGCCGAGCAGATCCTCGGTGCCGAGCGGATCGGGCGCCAGGGTCTCGATCTCGAGGCCGGTATAGCGCAGCGAGGATTCGGACGTTTCGGAATAGTGCGGATGCACCCCGCCCGAGATCAAAGCCTTGGTGCGCCGGGTGACTCGCGCGGCCATGGCGATGGCTTCGGCGGTGCCGGTGGCCGCGTCATAGAGCGAGGCGTTGGCCACTTCCATCCCGGTGATCAGCGCCACCTGGGTCTGGAATTCGAACAGATATTGCAGGGTCCCCTGCGCCACTTCCGGCTGATAGGGCGTGTAGGAGGTCAGGAACTCGCCGCGCTGGATCATGGCGTCGACCGCGGCAGGCACATGATGGCGATACACGCCGGCGCCGCAGAACATCGGCGCCGTGGCGGCCGTCAGATTCTTGGCGGCCAGCCGGGCGATACGGCGCTCGACCTCCATCTCGCTGGCATGCGGCGGCAGGTCGACCAGACCGTCGCGGCGCGCCGCCTCGGGCACGTCGCGATAGAGGTCGTCGATGGATTTGACGCCGATGGCGTCGAGCATCGACCGCCGATCTTCGGCGGTCAGCGGTAGATAGCGCATGGGTTCCCTAGCCCCTTACGACTGGCCGGCGACGAAAGCGTCGTAGGCGGCCCGGTCCATCAGCCCATCCAGCTCGGAAATATTGGACAGCTTGACCTTGAAGAACCAGGCGCCGTCCTCGGGGCTCTCATTGACCAGGGCCGGCTGGTCGACGATGGCCCCATTGGCCCCGACCACCTCGCCCGACACCGGCGAATAGACGTCCGAGGCGGCCTTGACCGACTCGACCACGGCGGCGTCGCCGCCCTTGCTCACGGTCTTGCCCACCGCCGGCAGTTCGACGAACACGACGTCGCCGAGCGCGCCCTGGGCATGGTCGGTGATGCCGACCGTGCCGACATCGCCCTCGACCTTGATCCATTCATGCTCGCTGGTGAAATAGGTTTTGCTCATGGGGTCTTGCTCCCTGAAATGGCGTAACGATGGGCGACGAACGGCAGGACGACCACATGGGCCGGCCGCGGCGTGCCCCGCACCAGAAGCTGGATTTCGGTGCCGGGGGTCGCGAATTTGGCCTCTACATACCCCATCGCCAGCGGACCGCCAAGGGTCGGCCCGAAGCCGCCGCTGGTCACTTCGCCGATCTTGTTGCCCGAGGAATCGAGGATGTCGGTGTGGGCGCGGGCCGGCGCCTTGTCGACGGGGCGAATGCCCACCCGGATGCGCGGCGGCCCGTCGGCGAGATGCTGCTGCACGGTCGCGGCGCCGGCGAAACCGCCTTCGGCACGGCGGCGCTTGGAAATGGTCCAGATCAGGCCGGCTTCGATCGGCGAGGTCGTCTCGTCGATGTCGGAGCCGTAAAGACAGAGCCCGGCTTCGAGGCGTAAACTATCCCGCGCCCCCAGCCCGATCGGCGCCACTTCCGGCTCGGCCAGCAGCTTTTTCGCCAGCTCGACGGCGTGATCCTGGTGGACCGAGATCTCGTAGCCGTCCTCGCCCGTATAGCCCGAACGCGTCACGAAGCAATCGAACCCGCCGACCTTGAGCGTGGTCCAGCTCATGAACCCCATCTCGGCGGCGCCCGGCGCCAGACGGGCCATCACGCGGGCGGCCTCGGGACCTTGCAGCGCCAGCAGCGCGCGGTCCTCCAGCACGGTCAGCGTGATCCCCTCGCCCAGGCCCTTCCTGAGATGGGCGATGTCCTGGTCCTTGCAGGCGGCGTTGACGACCATGAACAGATCCTTGCCGGTCTGGCTGACCATCAGATCGTCCAAGATTCCGCCCTGCTCGTTGGTGAACATGGTGTAGCGCACCTTGCCAGGCGCCAGGGCCTGGATATCGCCGGGAACCAGCTTCTCCAGCGCCGCCTCGACGTGCGCGCCGGACAGGCGCACCTGCCCCATATGCGAGACGTCGAACAGCCCCGCCTTGGTGCGGGTATGGACATGCTCGGCCAGCACCCCGGCCGGATATTGCACCGGCATGTCGTAGCCGGCGAAGGGCACCATCTTGCCACCCAGCTCGCGATGGAGCGCGTTGAGCGGCGTCTGCAGGATCTCATCCTGGCTCATTGTTATTTTCCTCCCGAAACGGGCGCGCAATTGGTGCGGCCCGACATGACGCAATCCTGGATCCGGCTCATCTCACGCAGCTTGGCGGTCAGGAAATAGCCAAGCCCGATCATCACCAGGAAGGCGATGAGCAGGGTCGCGGGGGACGGGCTGCGCCGTCCCTCCGAGGGGCGTTCGATGTCGGGTTCCTCGTGCGGGCTTTGATCAAGCATCGCGACCCTCTACCGGCTTACTTGAAATCATGCTTCCGGTTGAAGTCGAGCTCTTCCGGGCTCAACTGGAAACCGACGAAGATTTCATACGCCTCGAGCTTCTTGATGTCCTTGATCGGGAAGGTCAGCGTCACATCGCCGTCGGTGATATGCGTACCCCTGGGATCCTTCGGGATGTCGAGCTTGAGCGGCAGGATCTTCTTGCCCTCGGGGCCGTTGAAGGCCGGGATGGCGACGAAATAATCGACCCGATGCGGCCCCTCGACGAAAGCGGGACCGGCGAAGGCGTCGACGCCGACATTGAGAACGACCTGCATCGTCTTCTCGTCCTTGTCGTAGAAGCAGCTGCCGCGATATTTGGTGATCTCGGCGCTCATCTCGATGGCGTTGGCGCTATGGCCGCCATTGGCGAAGCGAACCAGCTTCGAGGCGTCTTCCAGCACCGAAACACGAGGACAGGGCGGCGGCTCATCCTTGACGAAGATTTTGCATCCCGAAAGCGCCAGCAATGCCGTACACACCGCGGCCCGGGACATCCAACCAGACAGAACAGCCACACCTATCTCCACAAAAGCGATTCTGATATTGGTGGCGACTTTAGAGAACAGCCGAAGCCGGCACAAGCCACCGCAAGCAGGAGCGCGAACCTTTTCATGGCGGTCTACACCGAAGTGTCCGACGAGGAGCTCGAAGCGTTCGTAGCAGGGTACGACATTGGCGCCGTCACTTCGTGCAAGGGAATCGCCGAAGGGGTCGAAAATTCCAACTTCCTGCTGCAGACCACCACCGGCAGCTACATTCTCACGCTTTATGAGAAGCGGGTCGATCCGGCCGACCTGCCCTTCTTCCTGAATTTGATGGATCACCTTGCCTCGCGGGGTCTCGATTGTCCGACTCCCTTGCACGGACGGGACGGCCAGGCGCTGCGCTCCTTGTGCGGGCGGCCCGCCGTGATCGTCACCTTCCTGACCGGATTGTGGCCGCGCCGGGTCAGCGTCGCCCATTGCGCCGGATTGGGCGGGGCGATGGCGCGCCTGCATGTCGAGGGACAGAGCTTCGCCATGAAGCGCCCGAACGGTCTCGGCCTGTGGGCCTGGAGGCCGTTGTTCGAAAAGGAGGCGCACCGCGCCGACGAGGTGAAGCCCGGCCTGTCCGTCGAGATCGCCGCCGAACTCGATTTCCTCGAAACCCAATGGCCGCGGGACCTGCCGTCCGGCGTGATCCATGCCGATCTGTTCCCCGACAATGTCTTCTTCCAGGGCGAGACCTGCAGCGGCCTGATCGATTTCTATTTCGCCTGCACCGACTTCCTCGCCTATGACGTCGCGGTCTGCCTGAACGCCTGGTGCTTCGAACCGACCGGCGAATTCAACGTCACCAAGGCGGGGGCCATGCTGTCGGCCTATCAAAAGGTGCGGCCGTTGAGCGAAGCCGAACTGACCGCCCTGCCCGTCCTGGCGCGCGGCTCGGCGATGCGCTTTCTGCTGACCCGCCTCTATGACTGGCTCAACACCCCGGCCGGCGCGATGGTCAAGCGCAAGGATCCGCTGGAATATGAACGCAAGCTGCGCTTCCATGCGGGGATCCGGTCCGTGGCCGATTACGGGATCAAATTTTCGTGAACCCCACCGTTCAATTGTTCACCGACGGCGCCTGCTCGGGCAATCCGGGTCCCGGCGGCTGGGGCTGCATCCTGCGCTTCAAGGATGTCGAGAAGGAACTCTGCGGCGGCGAGCCCGGCACCACTAACAACCGCATGGAAATGAAGGCGGTCATCTCCGGCTTCGAAGCCCTGAAACGCCCCTGCATCGTCGAGGTCTACACCGACAGCCAATATGTGCAGAAGGGCATCAGCGAGTGGATCTGGGGCTGGAAGAAGAAAGGCTGGAAGACGGCGGATAACAAGCCGGTCAAGAATGCCGACCTCTGGCAGGAACTCGACGCCCTGGTCAAGACCCACAAGGTGACCTGGCACTGGGTCAAGGGCCATGCCGGCCATGTCGAGAACGAACGCGCCGACGAGCTGGCCCGCAAGGGGCTGAAAGAGGCGCGGGATGGCGGGTCTACCGAGTCATAAGGCAATTGACTAAATTCCATAATTCCACATATATGGAATTATGGAATCAGAACTCGCCATCAAACGCCTCTCAGCGCTTTCCCAGGAAGGACGGCTCGCCGTCTTCAGGCTCCTCGTCAAGGCCGGTCCCAACGGCGTCGCCGCTGGTGAGATCGCCCACGCCCTGGAGCTGCCCCCCAACACGCTGTCCGCTCAACTGACCATCCTGGCCAACGCCGGCCTGATCGGCAGCCGGCGAGTTGGCCGCTCCATCATCTATTCCGCTAATTACAGCGGAATGAGCGAGCTGTTGCTCTATCTGATGGAGGACTGCTGCCAGGGGCGACCCGAGATATGCGCCCCGCTGGGCGAGATTGCCAGTCGCGCAGCCTGCTGCTGAAGCTCAATCATGCTACGCCCTCTAGTCAGTGAATTCCTTGGTACCGCATTACTCCTGGCAGTGGTGATCGGCTCCGGCATCATGGGCGAACGACTGGCAGCCGGGAACATCGCGGTCGCGCTGCTGGGCAATACGCTGGCCACCGGCGCCGCCCTGGCCGTGCTGATCACCATCTTCGGGCCGCTGTCGGGCGCGCATTTCAATCCGGCGGTGACACTGGCCTTCGCCTGGCGGCGGGAGATCGGTTGGCCCCTGGCCGGCACCTATGTGCTGCTGCAACTCATCGGCGCCATCGCCGGCGTCTGGGCCGCGCATCTGATGTTCGCCGAGCCGGTATTACAGATCTCGGCCAAACTTCGCAGCGGCCCGGCACAGGGCTTCTCGGAATTCGTCGCCACCTTCGGCCTGCTGGGTACGATCTTTGGCTGCCTGCGCTTCCGGCCGGACTTCGTGCCCATGGCCGTCGGGCTCTACATCACCTCGGCCTATTGGTTCACGGCGTCGACATCCTTCGCCAACCCGGCGGTGACGATCGCCCGCGCCATGTCCGACACCTTCGCCGGAATCGCCCCGGCATCGACCCTGCTCTTCATCCTCGGTCAGCTCGCCGCCGTCGCCGTCGCGGCACCGTTCTTCGGCTGGCTATTCAAACAGGACGTTCCGACATGACCAGGGTCACGATCTACCACAATCCCGACTGCGGCACCTCTCGCAACACCTTGGCCCTGATCCGTAATTCCGGGATCGAGCCGGAGGTCATCGAATATCTGAAAACGCCGCCAACTCGCGAAAAGCTGGTCGAGCTGATTGGGAGGATGGATATCCCCGTGCGCGATCTGCTCCGGCAGAAGGGTACGCCTTATGCCGAGCTTGCGCTCGACAACCCGGCTCTGACCGACGATCAGCGTCTCGACGCCATGATGGCCCACCCGATCTTGATCAATCGGCCTATCGTCATCACCCCGCTGGGCATTCTGCTCTGCCGGCCGTCCGAGCGCGTCCTGGACATTCTGTCGGATCCGCAGCGCGGCGCCTTCACCAAGGAAGATGGTGAGAAGGTCGTGGGCGAGCACGGCGAACGAATTTTTCCCTGATTTTCCCCTTGGACAGTTCGAACAGCGAAACCGTCATGACGATCGATGCCCTTCCCAATGTCGACGCCAACCAGCTCGATGTCCCGACCTTGGACAAACTGGCGCCGCCCCGAATCTCCACGCATCCGCCGCGCATCTTGCTTCTCTACGGCTCGCTGCGGGAGCGCTCATACAGCCGCTTCCTGACGCAGGAAGCCGCTCGCCTGCTGGAGCATTTCGGATGCGAGACCAGGATCTACGATCCGGCCGGTCTGCCGCTGCCAGATGGCGCGCCGCCCAACCACCCTAAAGTCGCCGAATTGCGGGAGTTGTCGATCTGGTCCGAAGGCCAAGTCTGGTGCTCGCCGGAGCGACATGGAGCGATGACCGGCGTCATGAAAAGCCAGATCGACTGGCTTCCTCTCGAAATCGGCAGCATTCGCCCGACCCAGGGCCGCGCCCTGGCCCTGATGCAGGTCAGCGGCGGGTCACAATCCTTCAACGCGGTCAATGCCATGCGTCTGCTCGGCCGCTGGATGCGGATGGTGACCATCCCAAATCAGTCCTCTGTGGCAAAGGCCTTCCAGGAATTCGACGGCGAAGGTCGGATGAAGCCTTCCTCCTATTACGACCGCGTGGTCGATGTGATGGAAGAGTTGGTCAAGTTCACGCTGCTAATGCGCGACCGGACGGACTACATGGTCGATCGCTACAGCGAGCGCATAGACTCCGAGGCCAAGCGAAAAGCCACGGAACTCGCGAAGATAGCCATGAGCCAGGAGAACGAATAAGCCTTCGGTCTTTTCGGCGGCGGCGGCATCTTGAAAAAAATACCCTCCTCACATAACTTTCCCGTCATGTCGTTCCATCTCGTCACGCGCCTGATGTTCGTCCTGGCCGCCTTCGCCATCCTGAGTGGTGCGATGGCGTCGCCGGTGGCGGCTGTCGCGGCGCAAGCCGGGGGGGCGGCTGAGACGGTTAATGACGATTGTCCGGCGATGAAGATGCATATGCCGTGCCCGGCCTCGAAATCCGGTCCGTGCAAGATGACCTCCTCCGATTGCGCCAAGATGATGATGTGTTGCGACAGCCTGACCGGTGCTGCTCTGCAGTCCACCGGATCGGCCGCCCTCCTCGGATACATCTCCGTCTCTTATCAAGACGCTCCCAGCGCCCTGCGAGGGCGTTTGTCGGAGCCTGCCCTCTTCCCTCCCAAAGCCATCTGATCCGCAAAATTCGCTGATTGGTTTAGGCGCCCGCGGCCTGTCCGCCGGGCTGGGAAGGATTTTGATCCATGTCGTATCGCGCGCTGGCGGACGAGACTCGTCCGCGATGGCGGATGCTGTGCGCCGCATGTCTCCTGCTGCTGATTGCGGCCGGAGCGAAAAGCGCGGCCGCGCAAACTCTGACTGTCGAGGATCTGTTGGCGGCTGGCCACCGGCTCAGCTCGTCTCTCCTGGCCTCCGCCCTGGAAACCGCGGCAGCGGCGGCAAAGGCCGAAGGCGCGGACGCTCTCGACGATCCGACGCTTGCGGACAACTACCAGTTCTACCGCGACCCCGGCACCTTCAGCGGCCATGCCGTGATGGTGAGCCAGGCCTTTCCCCTGTGGGGGAAGCGGGATCTTCGCCGCGCGGCGGCCTTGTCCGAACTCGACGCCGCGCGAGGACATGAACAGGCTGCGCGCGACGATCTCGATGAACGCATCAAGGTGGCCTTCGCCCGGCTAACCATGGCCAATCAGGCTATCGCCGTAAATCACGAGGTGGCGGCTCTCTCCCATGGCATGAGGGAGGCCGCCAAGGCCCGCTATGGCGCCGGGCGTGGCGATCAGCCGGCAATTCTCCAGGCCATCACCGAGGAGACCGCGGCGAAGGAGGAGATCGTCAGGCTGGAGGGCGAGCGCGCCGTCGCCTGGTCCCTGCTGCTTGCCCTGACCGCCCAGGCGCCGGGAGCTCCGATCCCGGCTTCGGTCGAGGCCAGACCTTTGCCCGACGCCGGCCCGGATATCGAAAACCTGCTCGACAAAGCCCGCGCCCATAATCCCGCCCTGATGGCAAGCGGCGCGGAAGTCTCGGCGGCGGAACGGCGCAGCACCCTGGCCGACAAGGCCTGGTATCCGGACCTCACCGTCGGCGCCGGCCCGCTGATCCAGACCAACAATCGTTCGCCCGGCTTCACCGCGGCCATCGGCATCAACATTCCTTTGGGATGGGGACGGGAAGCGTCCGACCAGAAGGCGGCGGAGGCTCAACTCGGCGCGGCGCGCGAGCGCCAAGACGCGGTGCTTTACGACATTCAAGCCGCTCTCGGCGAGGCCATCGCCCGGCTCGACGCGGCGCGCAGAACCGCGACCTTGATCGACGACGACGCGCAGCCGGAAATGACGACCATGCTGCGGTCCGCCACCGCCGCCTACAGCCAGGGCACCGGCTCCTTCGCCGCCACCATCGACGCCATGCATCACCTTCACGATTTGCGGATCAAGCGCCTGCAGATCGACCTCGATGAACAGATCGCCCTGGCGGCGATCGAACGCCTGATCGGAGGCAAATTATGAACCGCGCCGTTATCGCCGCCATCTGCAGCGCTGTTGTCGCCGGGGGCACCGGCTATTGGGTCGGCCACGCTCCCCATGGGGCCGAGCCAATCATGCAAAGTATGGCGCCACCAGCGCCCGGTGCCGATGATGATCGGGTCCTATATTACCGCAATCCCATGGGGCTGGCGGACACCTCGCCGGTGCCCAAGAATGACGTCATGGGGATGGCCTATATCCCGGTTCATGCAAAGGATACGCAGGACCCGGGTACCGTCACCATCAGTCCCGGCCGGATGCAGATTCTGGGTGTCCGCACGGCGCCGGTGGAAAGCCGCGCCCCTTTGATCACCACCGTCCGCGCGACGGGCGTGGTGAAGTTCGACGAACGCCGGCTCGCGACCGTGACGACCCGCGCCGAGGGGTGGATCGAGAAGCTGGACGTGGCCGCGACCGGAGAAGCGGTGAGGCGCGGCCAGGTTCTGGCATGGGTCTACGCCCCTGACGTGGCCGCCGCCGAGCAGGAATATCTCGTTGCCGCCGGACTTGAACAGGATGGCCACCCCGGCTCGGCTCACGGCGATGGGACCGCCTTACGGGAAGCATCCGTCCAGCGGCTCCGCGCCCTGGATGTCCCCGTCGACGAGGTCGACCGGTTGCGCCGGACGGGGCAGGCCTCGCGGCGAATCGCCGTGCGCGCCTCCAAGGATGGCGTGGTCACCGACAAGCCGGCCATCGAGGGAATGCGAGTAGCGGCGGGCGATCCGCTCTATCGCCTGGCCGATCTGTCGTCGGTGTGGATGATCGCCGATATCCAGGAAGCGGAGCTTGGCCTGGTTCATCCCGGCCAGGCCGTCACGGCGACCTTCACCGCGTTTCCCGGCCGTACCTTCGATGGAACCGTCGATTTCATCTATCCGGTGCTGGCCTCGGACACGCGAACGGCGCGGGTTCGGGTCGTCATCCCGAATCGCGATCTGGCGCTGCGGGCCGAAATGTTCGCCAACGCCACCATCAAGACATCCGCGATTCCAACCACCGAGACGGTCCTGACCGTTCCCGACTCCGCGGTCATCGACGGCGGTATAAGGCAGGTCGTCCTGGTCGCGACTGGGGAAGGCCGATTTACCCCGCGCGCGGTCAAGGTCGGCACCCACGGCGACGGCAGAGTCCAAATTCTGGACGGTCTCGTTGACGGCGAGCATGTCGTGACCTCGGCCAATTTCCTCATCGACGCGGAGAGCAACCTCAAATCCGCGCTCCAAGCCATCAGCACCGCCGACAAGGGAGACGCCCGATGATCGCGCGCCTTATCGCGTTTTCCGCGCGCAATGCCGTTCTGGTCGGCATGCTGACCCTGTTCGCCGCCGCCGCGGGCGTCTGGGCCGTCTTGAACACGCCGCTCGACGCGCTCCCCGATCTCTCGGACACCCAGGTCATCGTCTATACCGACTATCCCGGTCAGGCCCCCCAGGTGGTGGAGGACCTGGTCACCTATCCTCTGACCAGCGCGATGCTGACGGTGCCCCATTCCAAGGTTGTCCGCGGCTTTTCCAATTTCGGCGTCAGCTTCGTCTATATCGTGTTCGACGACGGCACCGACCTCTATTGGGCGCGCTCGCGCGTGCTGGAATCCCTCAATTTCGCCGCCAAGCGACTGCCGCCCGGGATATCTCCCTCTCTCGGCCCGGATGCCTCGGGCGTCGGCTGGGTTTACCAATATGCCGTGATCGGCGCCCAGCGGACTCTCGCCGAGCTGCGCAGCCTGCAGGACTGGCTGATCCGCTTCCAGCTCGCCAAAGCCGATGGCATTGCCGAAGTGGCGTCGGTCGGCGGGTTCGAACGGCAATATCAGGTCGTCGTCGATCCGCGAAAATTGCAAGCCTATGGCGTGTCGCTGTCCCAGGTCGCCGATGCGGTGCGGGGCGGCAATCGCGAGGTCGGCGGCCGCACCATCGAGATGAGCGAAACCGAATATATGGTTCGGGGACGAGGGTATCTGCGCGGAATCGGGGATCTGGAGAAGATCGCGGTCAAGGCTGACATCCCGAACGGCACGCCGGTCCTGCTGAAGGACGTGGCCCATGTCGAACTCGGGCCGGACGAGCGGCGGGGTATCGCCGAACTCGACGGCACGGGAGAAGCCGTCGGCGGCATCGCGTTGAAGCGGGACGGTGCCGACGCGCTTTCCAGCATTCGCAGCGTAAAACAGCGCATTTCCGACCTGGCGCCGAGCCTGCCCGACGGCGTCTCGATCCGCACCGTCTATGACCGGTCGGACTTGATTGGCAGGGCCATCGCCAATCTCGAACATACGCTGATCGAGGAAAGCCTGATCGTCTCGCTGGTCTGCATCCTGTTCCTGCTGCATGCGCGCAGCGCGCTGGTGGCGATCGTCACCCTGCCGCTCGGCATACTGATCTCTTTCGCCGGAATGCATGCGCTCGGGATCGGCTCCAACATCATGAGCCTGGGCGGAATCGCCATCGCGCTCGGCGCCATGGTCGACGCCGCCATCGTGATGATCGAGAACGCCCACAAGCATATCGAGAGATTGCCACCCGACGCTCCGCGCGGTCCGGCGATCCTGGCGGCGGCTATCGAGGTGGGCCCGTCGCTTTTCTTCAGTTTGCTGGTGATCGTCGCCTCGTTCCTGCCGGTCTTCGCGCTGGAAGACCAGGAGGGGCGGCTGTTCAAGCCGCTGGCCTACACCAAGACCTTCGCCATGGCCGGCGGCGCCATGTTGTCGGTGACCCTGGTCCCGGTGCTGATGCTGCTCTTCATCCGCGGCAGGTTGGTGCCGGAGGAGCGGAATCCGATCAATCGGGGGCTTATCTTCGTTTATCGTCCGATCATCCGCCTGGTGCTCCGCGCCCCAGTGACATCGGTCTTTCTGGCGGTCGCGGTGCTGGCGGCCAGCGTCTGGCCCGCGATGCGGCTGGGCTCGGAATTCGCGCCGGATCTCGACGAGGGAACCTTGCTGTTCATGCCGGTATCGTTGCCCGGACTCTCGGTCACCAAGGCTGCCGAGCTGCTGCAGACCCAGGATCGGATCATCCGCTCCTTTCCGGAAGTAGAGTCGGTCTATGGCAAGGCCGGCCGCGCCGCGACCGCGACCGATCCGGCGCCGACCGAGATGACCGAGACCTTGGTCAATCTGAAGCCGAAAAGCGACTGGCCCAAGGGCATGACGCTCGACAAGCTGATCGCCGAAATGGATAAGGCGCTCACCTTGCCCGGTGTCAGCAATGTGTGGACGATGCCGATCAAGGCCCGCATCGACATGCTGTCGACCGGCATCCGCACGCCGGTGGGTGTCAAGGTCTTCGGCCCCGACCTGCATGAGTTGGAACGCATCTCCACCGAGATAGAGGGCGTCGTGCGGACAGTGCCCGGCGCCACCAGCGTTTACGCGGAGCGGGTGGATGGCGGCCATTACGTCGAGATCGAGCCGGACCGGGACGCCATCGCCCGTTACGGCCTATCGATCGACGGCGTCCAGGAGGTGCTGGCG
>Ga0302311_10000989_pt1 | contig 34158 bp, 25 predicted proteins | sample III_Palsa_N1_3_FD_200449 | JGI IMG/M metagenome (GOLD analysis project Ga0302311, IMG submission 200449) | Peat permafrost microbial communities from Stordalen Mire near Abisko, Sweden - III_Palsa_N1_3 | ecosystem: Environmental > Terrestrial > Soil > Palsa > Peat permafrost | place: Sweden... | reverse complement strand
TGGGGGACTGGAGATGTCTGTCGCCGAGCCCGGGGAGGACACGGCCGCTCTCGCCGCTTCCGCCGTCGCGAAGCTGCTCACCCAGCGCAACGTCGACCCGGCACGGATTGGCATGCTGGTGGTGGGCACGGAAACCGGCGTGGACCATTCCAAGGCCGTGGCCTCCCACGTCCAGGGGATGCTGCGGCTTCCCACCACCATGCGCACCTTCGACTGCCAGCACGCCTGCTATGGCGGCACGGCGGCGCTGAATGCCATCACCGAATGGATTGCCTCCGGCGCCGGTGCGGGCCGGGTGGGCATCGCCGTTTGCTCGGACATCGCCCGCTACGGGCTGAACACGGCGGGCGAGCCCACCCAGGGCGCCGGGGCGGTGGCGATGCTCATTTCCGAATCCCCCGACTTGCTGGCCCTGGACGTGGGCGTCAGCGGCGCCCACAGCATGGACGTGCATGACTTCTGGCGTCCCTTGGGTCGGCGGGAAGCGGTGGTGGACGGCCATTACTCCATCCAGTGCTACCTGGAAGCCGTCTCCGGCAGCTACCGGGGCTGGCGAGCCCGGGCCGTGGGCCGGGACCTCATTCGCTCCGAGGAGCTCCCCTCCGAGCAGCTGGCGCGCATCGCCTACCACGTCCCCTTCTGCAAGATGGCCAAGAAGGCGCACGCCCAGGTTCGGCGCTGTGACCTCGAGGACCGAAGCGGGAAAGCCCTCGATGCGGCGAGTGAGGCCGAGGAGACACCGCGCGCGGCTGCAAGCTTCGAGGCGCAGGTGGCGCCCTCGCTCGGGCTCTCGGCGCGGGTGGGGAACATCTACACCGGCTCCCTCTACCTCAGCCTGGCCGGCCTCCTTCAGAAGGAGGCGGCACTGCTCGCTGGGAGGCGCATCGGCCTCTTCAGCTACGGCAGCGGCTGCGTGAGCGAATTCTTCTCCGGTGTCGTCGGCCAGCGCGCGCCTTCGGCCATCGCCGGTGCCGGTTTGGACCGCCTCCTGTCCGACCGGGAGCGCATCGGCATGGAGGAGTACACCCGCATCCTCGAGGCGCCGCCGGACAGGCCGCTGGGGACGCCGGCGCCGGCGGGCGCCTTTCGCTACGCAGGGACGGTGGACTTCCGCCGGACTTACACGCGCGGCTGAGGTTCAAGCAGGGGCCGCGTGCTGGCGCCGACGCGCCCAAGGGCGTAGCGTCGGCGTACATGTCCGACACGGCTGAGCCGAAAGCGCTTGCAGTCCTGGAGGGCGCCACCGCCACGACGCCGGAGCGCGTGCCAGTCCGGACGCGCGAGGGGCGAATTACGCTGGCCGCCTGGCGAATGAATGTCACCGCGCCGAGCGGCGCAGGGGTCATCGTGCTCGTCGAAACGAACGTCGGCGCCGTGTTTCGGGGCGAGGGGCTCTTCCTGGGCTGGGCACAGGAGATGCTGTCCGCTGCCTACCGGAGCCTGGTGCCCAAGTCTCCGGCTGACCTGGCGCTGAACCACCCCCAGCTGGGCTGAGGGTTAGACGCCGGCCAGACCGGGCTCGATGCGCGCGAAGCCTTGCTCCGCGGCCCAGAGGTCCATCCCCACCGAGACCAGGTCGTCCACCTCGGGAATCGCCTTGCCGTCGACGCTGAGGTCAATGGACTTCACGTAGCGGTGACACGTCTCGCAGGCTTCGATGCGCACCGATGGGTAGCGGTCGGTGTTGAAGGCGGGCAACTTGGCCGGGTCCTCCTCGCCACAGGCCGGGCAAAGGATGCGGTTCACCACCCATTCGCTCCCGCACAGCGCACAGACGAGAAGCCGTTGCGCCCCGTGGGTATTGGGCTGCGGACGGCGCGCCGCCACCCAAGGCTGCCCACCACAATGTGGACAGACGCGCCCAACCTTCGGCCTGTCCACCGGCACCCGGTTGCGAACGAGCACCTCGACGTAGGGCCTCAGTGCGGCCCGGGAGAGGAAGTCCTCTCGGTCGTCTCGCGTGCCGTTCCAGTACACGCCGAGCCGTGCCTGTGCGACTTCCGCGGCCTCCGAGAGACGTTCTCGAGCCACCGCCGCGAGGATGGGCGGCGCCAGCTCGGCGGCGTGCCGGTGCACCATCCGCAACGGCTCCACCAGGCGCCGGGCGTCCGTCTCGAGGCGTCCTGCGAGAGGACTCGCCGCGTGGAGCACCTGGACTGCGGCCGCCACCTCGCCCTGAATGCGGTACAGCCCGGCAGCGAAGCGGAGCGGTTCCGACGCAGACGCGCTCTCGGCGGCAAGTGACTCGGCGCGGTCGGCGGCCTTGCGAAAGGCGGCGGCGACCGGCGACTTACTTTCGCTGGTCACCCGTCACTTCGCGGTACCAGCGGGGATGGTGAAGCCGTGCCCAGGGCTTGCTCACCGTTCCATCCAGCTGGGACTCGAAGGTGCCGGGCTCGGCGATGGCCAGGTAGACGTGCCCGATGATGAGCAGGAAGAAGGCGACGAAGGCCACGTCATGGAGAATCCATGAGATCTGCCGCAGGGTCTCCGGAAACACGGTGGGGAACCACAGCACCAGGCCGGAGAGGAAGAGCGCCAGGCCACCGAGCAGCGCCATCCAGAAGAGGGCCTTCTGTCCGCCGTTGTATTTTCCGGTTTCCGGGTCGGTCGACTCGAAGCGCAAGTACTGGACAAAGTAGCGCGGGCTCAGCCACTTCCGGTCCGCGGCCTTCATCAGCATCTGGGTCCACCAGGCGGCCGCCATCCACACCAGGCCCACCGAGAAGAGCACGCCGAAGAAGGGGTGTAGCCAGCGGCAGACTTGAAGGCCACCGAAGAGGTACGCCATCCACCCGAAGATGGGCGTCCAGATGGGCATCCCGGTGAGAAAGCAGAGGATGAAGCTCGTGCCCACCGTCCAGTGCATGGCACGCGACGCGAGGCTGTGGCGGACGATTCGGTCCCCCACCACGACGTCCTCGGTGTGCCGGGCCACGGCGATGGCCGGGTCGGCGTGTCCGACATCGGGTGAGGAAACGGCCTGCGCCATGGTCAGCCTCCAGCCCGAGGAGGGTTGTCATCGTGCGGCTTCTTCGGGCCGACGGTGAGGAAGTGCGCGAAGAGCCCGACGATGGTCGCGCCGAAGGCAAAAATCCCGAATGGCTTAATCCATTCCTTGGCGCGGGCGGCGAACGCGACGCGAGGGTCCCTGGGAAGCCCGTAGCGCTCCGGCTTGTCGCCATGGGCGAGTACGGTGACCACCGTCGTCCCGCCCACGCCCTGGGGGTCGTAGAGCATGGCGTTGGGGAAACCGGTGGCCTGCAGCTGCTTGACCCGGCTGTTGCCCAGCTCGACCATGTCTTCCTTTAAGCCGAAGTGGAGGCAGCCGGTGGGACAGGCCTTGATGCATGCCGGCTCGAGCCCATTGTCGACCCGGTCCACGCACAGCGTGCACTTCGCCATCTTCCCAGTTTTCGACGAGAAGCGCGGCACGTCGAAGGGGCACCCGGTCTCGCAGAGGCCGCAGCCGATGCAATTCTCCGGGTTCACATCGACGATGCCATTGGCGTACTGGACGATGGCTCCCGGTGCCGGGCATGCCGCCAGGCAACCTGGGTCGGCGCAGTGCATGCACTGGTCCTTGCGCATCAGCCAGGCCAGGCCGCCCTCGAACTCCTCTTCGTGAAAGCGAATGAGGTTCCAGAAGTCGGCGTGTAGCGTGGGAAGCGTCTGGTACGTGCCGGTCTGGTGCGTGGCGGCGACGTCCAGGTCGTTCCATTCCTGACAGGCGACCTCACAGGCTTTGCAGCCGATGCAGGTCGAGGTGTCGATGTACTTCGACACCGTCGGAAGCACGCGCAGGCCGGTCCCTTGCCCGCGCAGGGAGGCGGAGGACTGGATGATTTCAAGGCCTTGGATGGGCATCGGTCGCCTCCGTTATGTCGTCCCGAGGGGCGCGGCCTTCTCAATGCGGACGAGGAACGTCTTGAACTCGGGCGTCCAGGTGTTGGGGTCCATTGCCGAAGGCGTCAGCATGTTGGCCAAGGGCCCGAGGTGGCCCTTCTCTCCGGTGTACCCCCAGTGGATAGGAAACCCGATGTGCCACAGCGGTTTTCCGTCGACGACCATCGGGAAGAGCCGCTTGGTCACCATGGCCACGCCCTGGATCTCGCCGCGCGCCGAGATGACGCGCACCTGCTCGCCATTGGCGATGCCCTTCTCCTTGGCCAGCTGCTCGGGAAGCTCGACGAAGAAGCCGGGCTGGAGCTGGTTGAGGCGGTCGGTATTCTTGGTCCAGTAGTGGTACATCTCGGTAAGGCGGTACGTGGAGCAGACGATGGGGTATTCGCCGACGGCTCCGTACTTGTCGAGCTTGGTGGTGAAGCGCTTGCTCGCCGGATTCGACGTCACCTTGGGGTGAAGTGGGTTGAGGATGGCCGGCTCGATGGACTCGTAGTGTTCCGCAAACGGTCCGTCGGCCAGCACCGGCGCGAACAGCCGCCCGGAACCCTCGGCCAGCATGATGAAGGCGCCAAATTTTCCAGGCGGCGAGTCGGGCGCGATGTCCGGCACGTCCGGCCCGGTCCATTTGTCGCCATTCCACTTGATGCCGGGGCGCGACGCATCCCACGGCTTGCCCTCCCCGTCAGCGGAGGCGCGGTTGTACATGACGCGACGGTTGGCCGGCCAGCTGAAGGTCCACTGGTGGTACATCCCGAGCCCGCTCGGGTCGGCGGTGGAGCGCCGCGCGGCGTTGTTGCCGCCCTCGGTGAAGACACCGGTGTAGAGCCAATTGCCACAGCTCGTCGAGCCGTCGTCCCTCAGCTGTCCGAAGTTGTCGAGCTGCTGCCCGGCTGCCCGAATGAGCACCTTCGGCTCTTTGGGGTCCTTGGGGTCCTTCGGGGGCGCATAGAGGTCGACGACCGCCTTGCCGTTAATCTCGCGGAGGACCTCCCCCAAATCTGGCGCCACCGGGTTGGTGTAGTTCCAGTCGATGTTGAGGACCGCCTCGGGCAGTGCTCCGCCCTCCTTCTTGTAGAGCGCGCGGACGGCCAAGAAGATACGCGCGAGAATTTCTTGGTCCGTCTTGCTTTGACCGGGTCCGTCGACCGCCTTCCACTTCCACTGAACCCACCGCCCGGAGTTGGTGAAGCTGCCGTCCTTCTCGGCAAAGCCCGACGCTGGGAGGTTGAAGACCTCGGTCTGCACTTCCGCGGGGGGAGCACCACCGAGGTCCTTGGGTGCCTTCCAGAAGGTCGCGGTCTCGATTTCATAGTTCTCGAAGACCACCAGCCACTTCAACTTGGCGAGCGCCGCATTCATCTTTGGCGCATTGGGCCCGATGCTGGCCGGGTTCATCCCGGCGGTGATGAGGCCCTCCGGGCCGGGTTCCACACCGCCCACCCGGTTGGAGCTTCCGCGGTACATCTCATCGAAGAGGTACATCCACGAATAGTTGCCATCCGTCTTGGGCAGCCAGGAATACCCGAAGTCATTCTCCTTGGTGGCCGCCTTGCCGTAGAAGCTCTTGAGCAGCGACACCATGAACTTGGGGTAGTTCTGCCAGTAATTCATCGATGGCCAGGGCTGGCTGTTGAGGGTGGTGGGCGTCACCCCCTTTAGGTACGTCTCGAGATCCGGGAGCTCGGCACGCGGCGTGGCCAGGTAGCCCGACAGAATCTCGAACGTCCCACCCATATCCGTGCAGCCCTGGATGTTCGAGTGCCCGCGGAGGGCGTTGACGCCTCCGCCCGGGCGACCGACATTTCCGAGCAGGAGCTGAAGCGTCGCCGCGGCCCGAATCATCTGGACGCCAACCGAGTGCTGTGTCCAGCCGAGCGCGTAGGTGATGGTTCCCACCTTCTCGGCGTTGCCCGTCGAGGTGACGACCTTGGCCACCTCCAGGAATTTCTCCTTGGGCGTGCCCGTCACGCGCTCCACCATCTCCGGCGTGTAGCGCTCGACGTGCTTCTTCAGGAGCTGGAAGGCGCTGCGCGGGTGCTGCATCGTCGGGTCAACGGAGTACCCATGGGTTGTCGCGTCGGGCTCATAGGCCCACTGGGTCTTGTCGTAGACCTTGGTGGCCTCGTCGAAGCCGCTGAAGAGCCCATCGTTGAAGGCGAACTTCTCGCTGATGATGTAGGGGCCGTTGGTGAAGAGCTTGACGTACTCCTCGTGGTACCGCCCGGTCTCGATGGCGTAGCGGATGATGCCATTCAGGAAGGCGATGTCCGAGCCGGGCCGCAGCTGGGCATAGACGTCCGCCACCGCCGCCGTCCGGGTGAAGCGCGGGTCGACGACCACCAGCTTGGCGTTGCGCACCTTCTTGGCTTCGATGGCCCACTTGAAACCGCAGGGGTGGTTCTCGGCGGGGTTACCCCCCATGGCCAGGACGACGTCGGCATTCTTGATGTCGACCCATCCATTGGTCATTGCACCGCGACCGAACGTGGCAGCCAAACTGGCCACCGTTGGACCGTGTCATACTCGAGCTTGGGAGTCTCGGTAGACGACCCCCAACCCCTCCATGACCTTGTCCTGGAGGAAATTGAATTCGTTGGTGTCGGTGCAGCCACCGATGACGGCGATGCCTGGCGTGCGGTTGACGACCTGGCCCTTCGCATTCTTGGCGACGAAAGTGCGGTCGCGGGTGTCCTTGATGTGACGGGCAATTTTCGAGATGGCTTCGTCCCAGGAAATCTCCTCCCAGTGGTCCGAGCCAGGGCGGCGAATCTGCGGGACCGTCAACCGTCGCGGGTTGTTGATGTCATCCCGCAGCGTTGAGCCCTTGGGGCACAGCGTCCCGCGGTTGATGGGGTGGTCCGGGTCGCCCTCGACGTGGACGACCGCGGGCGTGACATTCTTCGCCTTGTCGCCAAGCGTGTGGATGATGACGCCGCAGGACACCGCGCAGTAGGGACAGGTGCTCCGTGTTTCCGTCGTCCGGGCGATTTTGAGAAGCCGCAGCTCGGCTCGCGCCTGGGACAGGTCGAAGAAGGCCAAACCGACGCCGACAGCAGCAGTTCCCTTAAGAAAGGCGCGGCGTTGCATCTGCATCGCAAACCCCCGGGGTGCCTTCGAAACTGCACGAAGAGTGAAACCGCGCAGCGAAACTGTCAAGGAGACAACGCGCAAAACCCCGGGACGGTTGCTGTCGTGCGTCAGGGGGAGCGTTCGGCGCGCACGGCGCTGGCAACGGCCCGGGCGGCCGCCACGAAGGCCCGCGCCGCGGCGGAGTCCGGTTCGAGCTCGACGATGGGAACGCCCGAGTCCCCGCCCTCGACAATTCGGGGGTGCAGCGGAATCTCCCCGAGGAAGGGAATGCCGAGCTTCTCTGCCGTCGTCCGGCCGCCCCCGTGCTTGAAGGGGTGGTCCACATGGCCGCAGGCCGGGCAGACGTAGGAGGCCATGTTCTCCACCAGCCCCAGCACGCGGACGCCAACCTTCTGGAACATGGCCAGCCCCTTCCGCGCATCCACCAGGGCGACATCCTGCGGCGTGGTGACGATGAGCGCGCCCGAGAGCGAGGTCTTCTGGCTCAGGGTGAGCTGGACGTCGCCTGTGCCTGGGGGCAGGTCGGCGATGAGGAAATCGAGCAACCCCCAGCGCACCCCGGTCAACAGCTGCTCCACGGCCTTCATCACCATGGGGCCGCGCCACACCGCGGGCTGGTCCACGTCCATGAGCGCGCCGAGCGTCGCCACCCGGACGCCGTGGCGAACCTGCGGCTGCAGGAGGCTGTCCTCGGTGGAGACGAAGGGCTTCTCGTCGATGCCCATCATCATCTGCTGGGAGGGGCCGTAGATGTCGAGGTCCATCAGCCCCACCTTGTAGCCGAGCCGCACCAGGGCCACGGCGAGGTTCGCGGTGACGGTGGACTTGCCCACCCCACCCTTCCCGGAGGCGACGGCCACCTTGAAGCGAATCTGCGCCAGGCGCGCCTGGGCAGCGGCGTCGACGGGGGTTGGCGCCGGCACCGGCGCGCGGCCGACCACTCGCGGGACGAGGTCGACCTGGATGGACAGCCGGTGCGGCGTGAGAAGCGGCAACAGCTTCTTCTCGCACTCGGCCTTGATGATGTTGGAGGCGTGCTGTGCATCCGCGCTCATCTCGAGGCGAAAGGCGACGTCTCCGCCCTCGACGCGGAGGTCCTTGACGAAGCCGATGGCGAGGATGTCCCGGTTGAGGCCAGGGAAGAGCACCGTCTTCAACACGTTCCGGACATCGTCTTCCGAGAGGGCCATGCGCCCGCTACTCTGCCTGGCTTCATGCCCAGAGCAAGAGCGCCGGGGCGCCAAAGAGACGCCGCGCTGCAGACGACGACGCTCGACCCCTTCCTGCGGTCCGTCCGGCTGCTTCGCGACGAGGTCCAGAGCTTCTCGAGCTATCCCTTCTCCATCCCCGCGGTGCGCTCGCTGCACGAGCTCGAGCTCCACCCCCACGTCACCTACTTCGTCGGCGAGAACGGAAGCGGGAAGTCGACGCTGGTGGAAGCCATCGCGGTGGCCGCCGGCTTCAACGCCGAAGGCGGTAGCCAGCATTTCAATTTCTCCACGCGGCGCTCCGAGTCGACGCTCCACACCTGCCTCCGGCTGGTGCGGGGGACGCGCCGGCCAAAGAGTGGCTACTTCCTCCGCGCCGAGAGCCTCTACAACGTCGCCACCCAGGTGGACGGGAATGTGACCGCGCTTGAGTCACACGGAGGGCGGTCACTGCACGAGCAGTCGCACGGCGAGTCGTTCCTGGCCCTGCTGAAGAATCGCTTCTTTCCCAATGGCCTGTACATCCTCGACGAGCCGGAGGCGGCGCTGTCTCCGCTGCGGCAGCTCTCGCTCCTGACGGCCATCGACGCGCTGGTGAGAGGCGGAGGCTCCCAGTTCATCATCTCCACCCACTCGCCCATCGTCCTGGCCTACCCCGACGCACGCATCTACCTCCTCGGCCCGGACGGGATGACACAGGTGGCCTACGAGGACACCGAGCAGTTCGCGCTGACCCGGGACTTCCTCCTCAACAAGGACCGCTACCTGCGCCGGCTGCTCGAGCCCCGCTGAGGGTGAGAGGCGAGGCGCCTGGCAACGCGCCGTCTTGTCTCACACGCACCTCCCCTCGCCAGCATTGGCTTGGCCTTGCTACAAGTCCCAAGGGACGCGAATGGACGGTCCCTTCCCCAGCCAGGCGAGCGAGCTCCAGGCCGTGTGCGACGCCTGCCGCCGGCTGCACACGAGAAACCTCCTCGCGGCTGCCGACGGAAACATCTCGCTGCGACTTCCCAGCGGACGCATTGCGATGACGCCCACGGGCGTCAACAAGTACCAGTTGCGGCCGGAGCACATGGCCTTCCTCCAGCTCGACGGCACGGTGGTGTCCGGGACTCCGTCGAGTGAGCGGGCGATGCACCTCGCCGTCTACCGGCGCTGTCCGGAAGCACGCGCCGTGGTGCACGCGCACCCGCCCACCGCCATTGCCTGGACACTCGCCCACCCCGAGCTCACCGAGCTGCCCTCGGACGCCCTCCCGGAAGTCATCCTCGCCGCGGGGCGCATTCCCCTGGTGCCCTACGCCCGGCCCGGCACCGAGGCCATGGGGACCGAGCTCGAGCCCTTCCTGCCCGCGCACCGGCTCCTCCTCCTTTCGCGGCATGGGGCACTGGCCTGGGGTGAGTCCCTGGAGGAGGCCGTCAACGGCATCGAGCGCGTCGAGCACGCGGCCCTCATCCTCAAGACGGCGCTGGAGCTGGGCGGGGCACAGTCCCTTCCCGAGGACGAGCGCCTTGCGCTCCACGCGCTTCGCGTGAGGAATGGCCCGAAGCTCTTGTGATGCGGGAGCCACCGTGAAGGAGCTGACTTCGCTCGGGCTACGGACGGAAGGCGCACGCGTCCTGGTGCTGGACCAGACGCGTCTCCCCGACGCCGAGGTGTGGCTCGACGGCTCGGACCCCTGGGCCATGGTGGAGCACATCCAGAGGCTGAGCGTCCGGGGCGCGCCGCTCCTCGGCGTCGCGGCGGCGCTGAGCCTGGCCGCCTACGCGGAGAAGGGCGCCTCGCGGGCCGAGCTGGACAAGGCCTGCGCCGCGTTGCGCGCCGCCCGGCCCACCGCGGTCAACCTCTCCTGGGCAATGGACCAGATGCGCGCGGTGCTGCTCGCCGGCGGGGACCTCTCCCAGAAGGCGGAGGCTCTCTTCGAGGAGGACGCGCACTTCTGCGAGCGGATGGCAGACCACGGCGCGGCGCTCGTCGGCCAGGGCGAGGGAATTCTCACCCACTGCAACACCGGGGGCCTGGTGACGGCCGGCATCGGGACAGCGCTTGGCGTCATCCGTCGCGCGCACGCGCAAGGGAAAAACGTCCACGTCTTCGTCGACGAGACGCGCCCCTTGCTGCAGGGCGCGCGCTTGACGACCTGGGAGCTCGCCCGGCTGGGCATTCCCCACACCCTCATCACCGACGGCATGGCGGCCAGCGTCCTCGCCCAGGGAAAGGTGCAGCGGGTGCTGGTGGGGGCGGACCGCATCGCCTCCAACGGCGACTTCGCCAACAAGGTGGGCACCTACGCGCTGGCCATCCTCGCCCGCCACCACGGCATCCCCTTTCACCCGGTGGCGCCCTGGTCCACCGTGGACGTGGCCTGCGCGAGCGGCAAGGACATCCCCATCGAGGAGCGCGCAGCGGCCGAGGTGCGGGGCTACCGCGACACTCGCTGGGCGCCGGCCCAGGTGCCCGTCTACAACCCCGCCTTCGACGTGACGCCGGTGACACTCATCGAGTCCCTGGTGCTCGACCGCGGCGTCTTCACCCGGACGGCGCTGGCCAAGGGACTCTCCTCGCTGGCCGTGCGAGGCGGAAGCCCGGCCTGAAGCCGCCGCCCGCGGCCAGCCTTCAGGGCGAGGCGCGGGCTGCTTCCCTCGCCACGTCGAAGCGCCGCAGGGCCCGGCTCTTCCAGCCTCCGCGGGGCTGGACGCGGGAGAAGCCAATCCACTGGATGCCCTCCAACCCCGTCAGCTGCAAGACGAGGCTGAAGTGGCCCTCGGCATCCACCTGCGCCACCTGCTTGAGGACGGGCTCCTTCACCCCTTGCGGACGCACCCAGACGATGACTTCCCGCGACGGGGCGAGGACCCGGCCACGAATCTCCCACGGTGCGTCGGGCAGAAGCAGGGGGAGCTCGGAGTCGAGCGCAATCTCCTGGCCGGCGAAGGCGTCCCTCGGGAGGGCGGCAGCGCGGAAGTCGCTTGGGAGCTCCCTTCCGGCAACATTTCCCGACTGCACCACCTCCCCTGCCCGGGGGACGCCGGACTCGACGTCGAGGAAGCACGCCGGCTGGGACTGGAGGCTCGCATCGACGACGGCGAAGTGCAGGTGGGGCCCCGTGGACATGCCGGTGTCGCCCGAGTAGCCGATGAGCTCGCCCTGGGCGACGCGCTGGGTGGGGCGGACGCGCGTCCCGTGGTAGCGCAGGTGCCCGTACTCGGTGAGCAGCCCGTTCCCGTGGTCGAGGAGGACGAAGTTGTACTGGTCCGGGTCCATGTCGTTGGAGCGGTCAAACATGTCCTGCGTCTGGAGCACCACCCCTGCCGCCGCGGCGACGATGGCCGTGCCGATGGGGACGTTGAAGTCAAAGGCGAAGCGAGAGGCGCCCTGGTGGGTGAAGCGGCCGTTGTTGCCCTGACTGACGAAGGCCGTGTCCCTGGCCTCGAAGGGCAAGAGGACGCGGAAGGCAGTGGCGGCGCAGGCCGAGGGCGTCCTCGGCCGGCGCAGCCCGGCGTCTGGCCGACTCACCCCCGCGTCCAGCGGCGCCGCCACGCCGAGAAGGGCGCCGGCGTCTGGCGGCGAGGGGCGGACGGCCCCCGCGTCCGCCTCGTCGGTGGGGGCGGACAGCATCTCCCGGACGACGGCGCGGCCCTGGGCCTCCTCGCGGGAAAGCTGCGCGCGGCCCTCCTCAATTCTCGCCAGCAGCCCTTTGGCCTCCGGCGCGTCCAGGCTGTTGGGCGGCACGGCCTCGAGGAGGTGCACCACGAGGTCCATCTCCGGGCGGGCATAGGCCGCGTCGAGGTGGACGGCATAGAGGGCGCTGAAGCGCTGGCGGGCCTCCGCGTACTCCGGCGAGGCGCGCGGGCGACAGCCGGGGAGGGCCAGAAGCAGGAGGAGGAAACAGCCGCCCGTCGGCCTCCCCGGCATGTGCCTCCTCCTCCGCGGAAGCAGGGCCGCGGCCGGTAAAGAAGAGCCCCGAGGAGACAGCTCCCCGGACGACGGGCTCAGCCCAGCTCCACCACTTTCTCTCCGAAGAGGCGGTCCACCTGGGAGATGAGCTCGTCGGTGACGTCCACCTTCAGGGGCGCGCCGATGACTGCCTCGGCCTCACCGGGAAAGACGATGGACAGGGCCACTGGCGTCGCCCCGGCGTGGGTGCGGGCCAGGCGGGAGAGCTCTTCCAGCCGCTCGTCGGTGACGAGGTCAGCGCGCAGCCGCAGCTCGAAGCGCTTCAGACGCTTGTCCCGGACTTCCTTCAGGCTCTGCACCTGCTCGACGATGAGCTCGGCCACCGGGTTTTCCTCGTCGCGGATGTTCACCTGCACGGTGCCGGTGACGAGGATGGGGTCGTCCGACTTGAGGAGGTGCTCCCAGGCCTCGTAGCCCGGGCGGGCCGGGCCCTTGGTCCACTTTCCGTCCTTGCCCAGGACGCTTCGGCCGGCCTCCCTCCCTGGAAAGCACACCAGCTCGACCGAGCCGGAGAGGTCCTCGAGGGTGACCCAGCCCATGCGCTTGCCCGTCTTGGTGGGCCGCTCCCGCAGTTGAGCCACAATCCCGGCGACGGTGACTGTCTCGTCGCGCCGCGCCCGCTGCACGGCGGCGGCCGGACGCGCCCAGCGCCGCAGTTCCCGCTCGTACTGGTGCAGCGGGTGTCCGGAGACGTAGAAGCCGATGGCTTCCTTCTCCGCCGCCAGCCGCTCCTTCTCCGGCCACTCCTCGGACGGGACGTACTCCCCCAGCGCCACCGGCTCGGGAGCCGCCGTGTCCTTCGCCCCGAAGAGGCCGAAGAGCGAGGACTGGCCGACGGCGCGGTCCCTTTGCGCCGAGGCCCCTCGCTCGGTGGCCCTCTCGATGCTGAGGAAGAGTTGCCGCCGCGGCCGTTGCTCGAAATCGAAGGCGCCGGCCTTCACCAGCGCCTCGAGGCCCTTGCGATTCACCCGCCGGGCATCGACGCGCTCGCAGAAGTCGAAGAGGTCCCGGAAGGGCCCGGCGCTTCGTGCCTCGAGGATGGCCTCGATGGCGCTCTCTCCCACGCCCTTGATGGCTCCCAGGCCGAAGCGGATTTTGCCTTCCACGGCGCCGAAGGCCAGGTCCGACTGGTTGACGTCCGGGGGAAGGACTTCCTGGCCAGCGGCGCGGGCCTCGGCGATGTGGGCCACCACCTTGTCGGTGTTGTCCTTCTCGCTGGTGAGGAGCGCCGCCATGAACTCGGTCGGGTAATGGGCCTTGAGCCAGGCGGTCTGGATGGTGATGAGCCCGTAGGCCGCGGAGTGGGACTTGTTGAAGCCGTACTCGGCGAACTTCTCCATCAGGTCGAAAATTTCGCCGGCCACCTTCGGGTCGACGCTCTTGGCCTGGGCTCCCTCGAGGAAGCCGGCCCGCTCGGCCTGCATCACCTCGGCCTTCTTCTTGCCCATCGCCCGGCGGAGCAGGTCGGCGCGGCCGAGCGAGTAGCCGCCGAGCACCTGGGAAATCTGCATCACCTGCTCTTGGTAGACGATGACGCCGTAGGTGTCCTTGAGCACCGCCTCCAGCGCCGGATGGGGGTAGACGACTTTCTCCCGCCCGTGCTTCCGGGCGATGAAGACGTCGACCATCCCCGCGTCCAGGGGGCCGGGCCGGTAGAGGGCACCGGCGGCGATGACGTCCTCGAAGCACGTCGGCTTGAGCTTCATCACCATCTCGGTGAAGCCGCTCGATTCCATCTGGAAGACGCCTGCCGTGTCGCCGCGCGAGATGAGCTGGTAGGTGGCGGCGTCACCGATGGGAATCTGGTGCGCCTGCAGCTGCGTTTCGGCTGGGCGGCTGCGGTTGATGAGGTTGAGCGCGTGCTGGATGACGGTGAGGGTGGTCAGCCCGAGGAAGTCGAACTTCACGAGGCCGGCCGCCTCCACCTCGTCCTTGGCGAACTGGGTGATGAGCACCTTCTCGCCAGGCGGCTGGTAGATGGGGACGTAGTTCCAGAGCGGCTGGTCGGCGATGACCACGCCGGCGGCGTGCATGCCCGCCTGCCGATGCAGGCCCTCGAGCGCGAGCGCAATCTCGAGGAGCTCCTTGGAGGTCACCTGCCGGCCGTCCTCGAGCGTGCCCAGCACCGTCGGCGCATCAATCATCTCCTTGAGGCGCGGCTCCTTCTCGATGGCGTCCTTGAGAGTGATGTTGAGAATCTCGGGGACCAGCTTGGCGATGCGGTCGCCCTCGGAGAAGGGCAGGCCGAAGACGCGTGCCACGTCCCTGAGGACGCTCTTCGCCTTGAGCGAACCGAAGGTAATAATCTGGCCGACGTTGTTCTGTCCGTACTTGCCGGCCACGTAGTCAATCACCTCGTCGCGGCGCTCCTGGCAGAAGTCGATGTCGAAGTCGGGCATCGAGACGCGTTCCGGATTGAGGAAGCGCTCGAAGAGGAGGTTGTAGGGCAACGGGTCGAGGTCGGTAATGCGCAGGGCGTAGGCCACCAGCGAGCCCGCGCCGGACCCGCGGCCCGGGCCCACCGGGATGCCGTTGCGCTTCGCCCAGTTGATGAAGTCCTGGACGATAAGGAAGTAGCTGCTGAAGCCCATGGCGGAAATCATCGCCAGCTCGGTGCCCAGCCGGTGCAGGTAGAGCTCCCGGTCGACGGGGTAGCTCAGCTCGCGGAAGCGCTCCTCCATCCCGCGGGTGGCGAGCTCGGCCATGTAGGAGTCCGGGGTGTGCGACTCGGGGACCCTGAAGGTGGGGAGCATCGGCTTTCCCAGCTTCAGCTCCAGGGTGCAGGCCTCGGCGATGCGCATCGTGTTGTGCACCGCCTCCGGGACGTCGCTGAAATGGGCGAGCATCTCCTCCGGGCTCGTGACGTAGAGCCGGTCGGTGGTGTGCTTCATCCGCTTGTTGTCGGCCAGCGTCTTGCCCGAGGCGATGGCCATCAAGAGCTCGTGCGCCCGAGCATCCTCGCGCTTGATGTAGTGGGCATCGGCGGTGGCCACCAAGGGCACGTCGACGTCCCGCGAGAGCTGCTTGAGATTGGTGTTGGCCAGCTCCTGCTCCGGAAGGCCGTTGGACTGAATCTCCAGGAAGAAGTGGTCCGGGGCGAAAATCTCCTTGTACTCGCGTGCCGTCTTCCGGGCGTGGTCCATGTCCCCGCGGAAGCAGGCCGAGGTCACCTCTCCACCGAGGCACGCCGTCAGGCCGAAAAGGCCGGTGCTGTGCTCGCGCAAGAGCTCCTTGTCGATGCGGGGGTGGTAGTAGAAGCCATCGAGGTAGGCCCGGGAGGCGAGGACGCGCAGGTTGGCGTAACCCTCGTCATTCTTAGCGAGGAGGATGAGGTGGTGGGCCACCTTCTCGCTGCGGTCGCCGCGCCCCTTGGTCCCGGCGACGTAGGCCTCCATGCCCAGGATGGGCTTGATGCCGGCGTCCTTGGCCTTCTTGTAGAAGTCGACAGCCCCGAACATGTTGCCGTGGTCGGTGACGGCGACGGCGGACATCCCCTTCGTCTGGACCGTCTTGATGAGGTCCTTCATCCGTATCGCGCCGTCGAGGAGCGAATAGAGGGTGTGCAGGTGCAGATGGGTGAAGGACATAAGTCAGTGCCAGGGAGTAACACGCCCCGGCGACGCGCTTCAGCCGTCTTTTGGCGCCTCTGCCCTACCCACCGAGCGAGCGCTGGGGTTGCCGTGACGGGAGACAACGCGCGGGGGCGAAGCCTAGGTGCGGCTTCCTGAGGTTCGCTCGTCCCCGAGCAGCGCGTCGAGGCTGAGCTCCGCGTCCCTGAGCGGCTCGGTGCTGGCCCGCGTCTTGGACAAGAGCAGCGCGCCCTCGAGGATGGCGAGAAGGGAGCGGGCCAGCCTCTCGGGCTCCGCCCGCCGCGGCGACTCTCGGCGCAGACGCTCGGCGAGGTAACCCTCCCAGGAGGTGAAGACCTCATCGCAGGCCCGGCGCAGCCCGGGCGAGGCCGAGGCCGCCTCGAGGGCCACCGTGGCCACCGGGCACCCCAGCTGAAAAGCGCTGCTCTCCAGCTGGCGGGCAAACATGCGCAAGAGAGAGCCGAGCCCGCTCCGGACGTCGGGCTTCTTGTCCAGCTTGGCCCGGAGGACGTCGCCCAGCTGTCGGCCAAGCTGCCGGATGGCCTCCTCCGCAATCTGCTCCTTGCCCTCGGGGAAATGAAAGTACAGCGAACCCCGCGGCGACTCGCTCTGCTCGAGCACCTGCGCTACGCCCGTGGCGTGGTAGCCCTGGGTGGCCAGAAGCCGGGCGGCCGTTCCTACCATCCGTTCTCGCGTGTCGGGTTTGGCCGAAGCCATCGGGGCATCTCTCCGTGTGTCCAGTTTGCGATTTTAGACCGACCGGTCTAGGAAGTCTTCTAGACCGATTGGTCTACCTAGCACCGGAGGAGCCCGTGCGCACCACCGCTGTCACCCTCACCGCCGCAGACGGAAGGCGCCTTTGTGGCACCCTACGCCAGGCGCCCTCTCCCCGCGCCGCCGTCGTCCTCGCCGGGGCGACGGCCGTCCCTGAACGGGCCTACGCCGCGCTGGCCGAGGCGCTCGCTGGCTCCGGGCTGGCCGTCCTGACCTTCGACTACCGCGGCATCGCCACGTCCGCGTCCGGTCCCCTCCGGAAGGAGACGGCGACCATGGCCGACTGGGGACGGCTCGACCTCCAAGGTGCCCTGGCCTGGCTCGAAGCCCGCCTTCCGGGGCTTCCCCTCCTCCTGCTCGGACACAGCGTCGGCGGGCAGCTTCTGGGTCTGGCCCCCGCCGCACTGTCTCTTCGCGGCGCGCTCCTGGTGGGGGCACAGAGTGGCTACTGGCGACGCTGGGACCGACTGGCGCGCCTGGCGATGTGGTTCACCTTCCACGCGCTCCTTCCGCTGACGGCCACCACTCTCGGGTACGCGCCCATGCGTGCCATGGGCCGGGGGGAAAACCTTCCCCGGGGCGTTGCGCGCCAGTGGGCGAGGTGGGGCCGGCACCCGGAGCACCTGCTTTCGGAGTGCAGTGACGCCGAGCGCGAGCGCTATGCGCGCTTCGGCTTTCCCATCCGCAGCTACCACTTCACCGACGACGTCTTCGCGCCCCGGGCCGGGGTGGAGGGCCTCCTGGACTTCTACCGAGGCGCCCCTCGCGACGTCGTCAGCCGAGCCCCCTCCGACGTGGGCGCTTCCTCCATCGGACACTTCGGGTGGTTGAAGCCGAGTTTCCGCGACACGCTGTGGCGGGAGATGGCCGACTGGCTGCTTCAGCGCGCCGACACCGTCGCCAGCCCGTGCCTGCCGAATGCCCACCTCGCCACGGCCCCTGGCCGCCAGGACAGCACGAGCAAGCGCCCTTCCCCGAGGGCTGTGCAAGGTGCACTGAAGCGCGCCCGCTAACGTCGGAGCGGTGTCGGCCGTCGGGCCACAAGAGTACGCTCCTCGCTGCGCTCCCCGTGCTCCTTCCATGGCCCTCGACTGACCGAGCCCACCGGAGACGCCACGGCGTGTACCTCACGCCCCCGGAGTTGGTGGAGGCGGTCCTCGACCTCGCGCTCCCCCTCCTCCCTCGAGGGCCGCTCACCGTCGTCGACGCCTCCTGCGGCGACGGGGCCTTCCTCGGCGCCGCTGCGGCCCGACTCCAAGGTGCCCGACTCGTCGGCCTCGAGCTGTCAGGAGCGCTCGCCGACAAAGCCCGGACGCGCGTTCCGCGCGCCCGCATCCTCGTTGGCGATGGACTCAAGGCTGGCTGGGGGCTCCTGGAGGCTGCGTTGCCCGAGGACGGGACGGAGCTGTGGCTCGGAAACCCCCCCTACAACGGGACGTCCCCGCTGCTTCGGGACCGTTCCGCCTATGCCGCGCTGCTTGCGAAGGTGGGCCTCGGCGACTCGCTGCCCCGCGGGACCAGCCTTCGCGACGACTTCGCCTTCTTCCTGTTGCTCGCTTGTCACCGTCTGCGCTCGCGGCGTGGTGTCCTGGCCTGGGTGACGTCCGCCACGCTGCTCGACGCCTTTCTCTATGCACCGCTGCGGGAGCGCCTCCTCGGCTCGCTGGCCCTCGAGGACGTGGTCGACCTCGGAGAGGGCGCCTTTGAGGACACCCGCGTCAGAACGTGCGTCACCCTCTGGCGCTCCTTCGGGCCGCGTCGGCAGGCACGCTTCCGCAGTCGCCTCAAGGGCCCGTCGGTCTGCTTCGGGCCGGCGACGACGCTCCTTCCCGCCGCGCCGGAGTGGAACCTCCGGCCTGTCCCGCCACTCGCGCAGGCGCTCGACGCGGCCTGGCGCGCGCGCGGTGAGCCCATCGACCGCCTGGTGCCCATCCACTGCACGGGCCTCAAGACGCGCTTCGACGAGCTGCTCGTGGATGCCGATGCGGATGTCCTCTTCAGGAGAGTCGATGCCTTTCTCTCCGCCTCTCCGCGGGACATGCAGCGCTTCGCCCGTGCCTACGGGCTGGCTCCGGAACTCTTGCCCAAGCTCGACGCGCTGCGCCGCACCGCGGGACTTCCACCGAGGGCGGACCGGGCATCCATCCGACCTTTTTTCAGGTATGCCGGCGCTCGCCATCGCCGCACCGTGCCCGATTCCGCGAGAGCCTTCTGTTACCTCCACCGCAGCCTCATTCCCCGCGGCGACCATCGGCTCACCGGGCGCTTCGACCCGCACCTGCACCCGGTGAAGCTCGTCTTCAACGTGCGCGAGCTGCCCCTCTCCGCCGCGCTCCTGGAGGCCGAAGGCTGCATTCCGGCGCACAGGCATGCGCGCTTTGCGCCCCTGGAGGTCCCGGAGCAGGTGTGGAAGCTGGGTCCGGCCGCGGGCCGCAGCCCGCTCGAACTCGGGCCACTCGTCCCCAACCTCTCGGCATCCGGCCGGGAATGGGCGAGCCGCGTCGGTGGAACGCATCGCGCATTTCAGCAGCTGGTCAGCTTCATCAATGGCCCGGCCGTGCAGGACGTCTGGGCCCCCGCCTTTGGACGTTCGCGGACGCTTCCCGTCCCGCTGGACTTGCACCTGGGGCACGGGACGAGCGTGCATGAGGAGTCGCGGCACAAGGCATAGCGGGTTAAGGACTTGGACTCTCTTAGGAGGAACGGGATGACACGCACTGTTCGCATGGGACTGGTGGCCACGCTGCTCACCGCTTTCGTGGCCGTCGCCCAGAGCCCCTCGCCCCCGGCAGCCACCCCGACGGCACCCTCCGCGCCGCCGAAGACGGTCGAGCTGCGAGACCAGAAGGGCAAGGTGGTGGGCACGGTCCTGCTCGTCGACACCCCACACGGGCTGCTCCTCCGGGGAGCGCTCTCTGGGCTTCCGCCGGGGACGCACGCCATCCATTTTCACGAGACGGGCAAGTGCGAATCCCCCTTCAAGAGCTCCGGCGGGCACTACAACCCGACGAAGCACAACCACGGTGTCTTGGACCCGGCCGGTCTGCACGCCGGAGACCTGCCCAACATCGTCATTCCCAGGAATGGAAAGCTCGACTTCGAGCTCTTCGCCATGGACCTCACCCTGGCCGACGGGCCCAACACGGTGCTCGATGCGGACGGGACGGCCCTCGTCATCCATGCCAAGGCCGACGACTACAAGAGTCAGCCGGCGGGGGACGCCGGCGACCGAATCGCCTGTGGCGTCATCGCGCGCTGAGGCATTCGTCGGGTGCGCGCCGTGTCCTCGGTCTGATCCGTCAGCGACCTCCCCCGGGTCATACCGTCCTCCCTGCACCACTGAACGGATTGTCAGTCCTGGATGCGAGAGTGCCCTTCCATGGAACGGAAGGGACGCACTGGCCGCAGGGCCGAACAGCAAAGCCTCCTCGGGGGAGTCGACCTGATCGCTCCCGTGGACAGGCCTGGCGCGAAGCAGCCGCTGCACCTGGCCCCACGCTGGAAAGTCGGCTTCGCCGCGGCCCTGGCGCTGGTGGTGGAGCACGGCAAGAAGGCGCAGGACCGGACGCACTTACCGGCCCGGACGCGGTGCCCACGCTGCCAGCGGCTGGGTGACACCCTGCGCGACTTCGGCGTCCGCTTCGTCCGTGGTCGACGTCTCCCCCAGTCCTGGTGCCGCACCTGCCGTGCGGCGCATGGCGGACGCCGGGGGCCGAGCCAGCCGGACCTCCTGGGTAGCAGCGCCGCCTGACGGCTGAGCGCCACGTCGGTTTCAGCGTTGACCGGTGGTGACTCCCGCATCGGCCGGCGGCTCAGAGGGACAGGCGCGTGCCAAGCCGACGTCGAGCACCGTCGCCATGGCGCCGCTTCCTGCAGGAAGTAACTTCCGGGCGAGCTCGGCGGCGGACGTGCCCTCGACGCAGCGTCCGGCCGCGGCCAGCGCCAGGGCGTGGATGGCAAGCACCTCGGCATTCCAGGGTGCGAGCTGTGCCGCCCTTTCCGCCAGGACGAGGGCTTCGGGCCGCTCGTTGCGCGAGAGCAGGTTACGCGCCGCGCGGCCGAGGACGAGTGGACTGTCCGGAAGCAGCTCCACCGCGCGCTGGTAGGCCCGGTACCGCTCCACCGCCGACCCGCTCGTATCCCAGAGCGCATCCGCCAGGAGTAGCCACGCCCAGCCGTCGTCTGGATGGGCAGAAACCGCGCGCCGTCCGTTGTCGAGTCGCGTCGGCGGTGACACGAGCGGAGCCAACAGCTGAAGGGCGCCCACCGAGGCCGGGTCCGCGGCCAGGGCCTGCTCCACCTCGGACTGGGCCTCGGCGATGAGCTCTGGCGTGCGCGGAGCGGCGAGCGCCACCTGCGCCCGGACGAGGTGGTACTCGGTCGCGGTGAGCGGCCGAATGTTCACCTCGAAGCCCACCGGCGGCACGGTCAGCTCCAGCAGCGCTGGCTTCCCGTTGCGCGAGAATTCCCAGAGGACACGGTCCAGCTCCTTGGGGTCGAGGTCAGGGAAACACCGCGACCAGGCGGCGGCCGAGGCCTCGCCGGCGGCCAGGCCTTCCTGGAAGCAGTGGAGCGCGTCGCGGTGGGTGGTGAAGAGCCACTCGTAGAGCTGCCAGCTCGCCCCGTACAGGCCGAGCGAGTCACCCTGGGAGAGGCCGCTCAGCGGCGTGTTCCACCGCAGCACGTCGAGCGTCGTCATGGCCCGGATGCGACGAAATTCGAGCCAGGCGGCCGGGTTGAGGAGGCCCACCGTGGCGCTCCGCCCATCCTCGGACAGCTTGAGCGACTCGAGGAATTGGGCCTGGCCCTCGGAGAACCACAGTGGCAGCCGTCCATAGACGGCCGAGGCCACGTGGTGGGCGAGCTCGTGCCGAAGCACCGAGGCCGACCCCTGCCGCACGAGCTCCACGTGCGCTGTCAGCTCCACATCCACGGGCTGCGAGCGCTGGCTCGCGGCGGGGGCCGGGGCCGCAAAGTAGCCTCCGGTGTGGCGATTGATGTTGGGAACCTGCTGGGGGGCGCTGACCGGCGTCCGACCGGAAGGAATCCCCGAAGGGCTCAGCTCGCTGAGCCTCTCCTCCCAGCTGCTCGGAGCGCCCCACAAGACGATGCGCGGTGGGAGCGCCGAGTGCGAGTAGAGACCGCGGCTGCCGGGGGCGGAGTACCGCTCGAAGTCCGCGCGGTCCTTGAGGACGATGATGTCCACCGGCTCGATGCCGGCCTCGTGCGGCGCTGGCCACATGGCGGCCAGGAGCGCCGCGCGCGTCCGCTCGATTTCCCGCGCTGCGGCCATCGCCGCCTCGGGCTCGAGGTTGGTCCGCAGGGTGAAGTGCGCGGACTTGAGCTCTTGCCACCCCTGGCCGGGCCCGGTGACGCAGAGGACGAGTGTTGCGGCAAGACCGAGCATCTAGATGTACCCGTAGCGCCGGCGAAGGACCCACTCCATGCCGAGCGCGACCGCCAGCACGAGGAGCCACTGCCAGCGGTCCCACAGCGGCCGGTCCTTGCTCCGGCCCACCTCCACCACCGGCGGGTCGAGCAAGGGGAGGTCAGGCAGGCCCTGCAGCGGCAGCTTGTAGGCCTTGCCGCCCGTGCTCCGCGCCAGCTCGGTGAGGATGTCGGTGCGCACCGTGGCGTCGGTGAGCTCCGGCCCGACGCTGCGCACGGCGACCGCGTCCTCCCCCTCGCCCAGCGTCCGCTCGGCGGACTTGGCCACGGCGTGGATGCGGTAGGCGCCCGCCGGCTGCCCGGGGAAGCTGACCCGCGCCGTACCCTCCGGGCCGGTGGTGGCCCGAGCGCTGGCCACCACCTTGCGCTCGCGGATGCTGGAGAGCTCCACCGTCACCTCCGCGCCGGCCGCCGGCTGGTAGTCGACCTCTCGCGCGGTGACGACGGCTCCCACCGGCGTCCGTGGCTCGACGGACGGCGGGTCGGCCGACACCTGAAGGGTGGTGAGGTCCGGGTCGCGCACCAGCCAGCGCAGGGCGTTGCCCCAGAACCTGTCGTAGAGCCGGCTCGGGTCGCCATTCCGGTGGACGGTGAAGGCCCACGTCCAGCTGTCGTCCGTCATCAGGGCCATGGCGCGTCCTCGCCCGTGCTCCCAGAGGGCAAGCACCGGCGCGGGCTTTCCATCGAGCAAGAGGCCTGGAGTGTCCAAGAGGACGGTCGCCCCGGGCTTGGCCCGCACCAGATTGACGCCCGAGCCGACCGGCAATTCATCCCAGGCGGCCACCGAGGCGGCGGCGGTGGGCAGGACGCTGGTGACGGGGTGGCGCTGGCCCTCGGGCGTCAGGTGGACGCGGACGGGTCCGATGCTGGCCGTCTGGCCGACGGGGTCCACCGGCAGCGCGCGGTCGAGGATGGGGTAGCTCGTGCGCGCATCGCCGAAGGCCCGGTCCCCGCCGATGGCCACCAGCGCCCCCCCGTTGGCCACGTACTGCTCGAGCTTCCGCTCGTACTGGGCGATGGAGAGCTGCTGGTCAGCGTGGCCGAAGTTCTGGAACACCACCACGTCGAAGGTGCTCAGCTTGGCGTCGAAAATCTCCTCCATCGGGAAGGGGATGAGGGACAGCTCTCGCTCCGGGTTTCGGGTCTGGGTGTCATCGCTGCTCGTCCGAAGGATGTAGAAGGAGACGAGGTCGACGTTGGCGTCCTGGCGGAGCAGGCCTCGCAGGAAGCGCTCGTCCCAGGAGGGCCTTCCCACCACCAACAGGACGCGCACCCGGTCGCGGATGACCTTCAGCACGAAGCTTCGGGTGTTGTTCTCGATGACGGCCTCGCCGGGAAACACCGGCGCGCTCAAGGTGTAGACGAAGCGCCCGGTCTGGTCGGGGGTGAAGGTGAAGGAAACGGGGGTGGTCTCGTCGGCCGAGGTGATGTGCACCGTCTTCGTCCCCAGGACCTGGCCCTCTCGTTCCAGCACCACCGGCACGTCCTTGCCCTGAAGGCCCCGCACCCGGAGCTCGACTTCCACGGCCACGGCGTTTCGCACGAAGGCGAAGTCATCCACCTTGAGGTTTTCCAGGGCCACGTCGAGGAGCGTCGGGTCACCGACCTGCACCGTGGAGACGGGAAAGCCCAGGCCCGAAAGCTCCGCCCGGGCCCGCCCGGAGACGCCGCCCTGCAGCTCGGCGTTGTCCGCGCCGTCGGAGAAGAGGAGCACGCCGGACAGCTTCTTGCTGCCCCCGGTGTCCGTCGCCCGCAGGGCCCGAAGTGCGCCGAGCAAGTCCGTGCGCGCGCCGGCGGCCGGCACCGTCCGCAGGACGGACTCGCTCACTGGCAGGAGCGCCGGGTCGAAGCCGAGCAGCTCCACGTTGAAGCGCTCCTCGAGGGCCTTCAAGCCGGGCGCCACCCGCGCCAGGGCCTCGGCCACCGCCGCGCTCCTGGTCCCGCCTCCGGGAGCCACCGGGAGGCCCATCGAGGCGCTTCTGTCCACGAGCACCGCCACCCGGTTCTTCACTCTCGCCACCTGCAGCGTGCGCACGCCGGGCTCGATGAGCAAGAAGAGCGCGGCGGCACCAGCCACGGCCCGCAGGCCAAGGAGCAGTGCGCGACGCGCGCGGGAGGGCTCACGCCTGAGCCCAAGAGAGGCGAGGAGCACCCCGAGCGCCACCGCCACCACGAGCAAGACGAGCGCCCAGCCCGGGAGCGGCGAGAGGCTGACCAGCTTCCAGGCCGTCGAATCCGGTCCCGTCATCTACGCTTTTTCAAGATGAGGGGGAGGTGTACGGCATCGTCCTTGTAGTCGAGGCACAGCGCGTACATGCAGATGTTGATGCCCGTCCGGACGGCGAGCTCGCGCTGCGCCTCGCCACCGGGCACCACCTCGAAGGAATAGTCGCCGCCCTCGTCCCTGGCCCAGGCGCCGGCCAGGTCATTCTGCGAGTAGAGGACCGCGGCACGGCCGGAGATGAGCGCTGCCTGCAGCTGCGGATGGGTGAAGAGCCGCCCGGGTGCCGAGTCGAGGAGGTAGAAGCTCTTGAAGACGACGTGCGTGGAGGGGAGGGGCTGCAGCGGGGAGGCCGGGAGCAGGCGGGCCATCTCCCGGCGAAAGGCCGCATCGAAGCCCGCTCCCGAGGAGCCGTCGTTGGCGTCGGCGAGCAGGAAGCCGCCGTAGCTGAGGTAGCGCCGGAGGGTCTCCAACTCGCTCGGTGCCAGGGGCGGAAAGTCCCCCTCCCCTCCGAAATAGATGAAGGGGTAGTCGAAGAGGCGGGCGTTGAGGGCCAGCGGGCGGGCCTCGGCCACCACCTCCACCGAGGTGCGGCGCTGGAGCTCCCAGGCGATGCGGCGCAGGCCGGAGAGGCGGACATTCCAGCGGCCGGCGTGCTGTGCCACCGCCGGAACGAAGCGTGAGCCGTCTCCGAAGGCCTGTGCGCGACGGGCGAGGAAGAGGCCTGGCAGGGCAGCGAGCAGCGCTCGACGTGGGAGGGGTGGACCGGCCATAGGGGTGCAGCAGAGATACCATCGACGGGCGCGCCCATTCCTGCGCTATAGAGCCGGGCGCACGATGGCCAAGACCGAGAGACCCCAGCGCAGCGAACCCCTCCAGGCCGCATGGCGCGCCCTGGACGCAGGCGATGTGGCGGCTGCGCGCCGGTTGGCGGGCGCGGTGGTGCTCAACCCGCCCTCGCCGGCGGTGCAAACCGAGGCCCAAGAGCTCCTGCAACGGACGGCCGTGCCCTGGTCCGTCCTCCTCTTCGGCGCCTTTGCCGCCGTGCTGCTGCTCCTCCTCGTCCTTTTGGCCATGTTCCGCAGCGCCCACCTGTGAATTTCGGCTTCCTCACCGACGCGCTGAGCGTCTTCCGCACGCCAGACCCCACCGCTTGGCTCTCGATTGCAGCCCAGCTTCCAGCGCTCCTGGCACTGGCGATGGTTCTCCTCGGCGGGCTCCTCCTGGCAATCGGCGGTGGGAAGGCCTTCCGCATCATCGCGGCTCCGGTGGGCGCGGTGCTGGGCCTCCTCTGGGGCGAGGCCCTGGCCGCGCCCCTCGGGCTGTCCGGCAATGAGACGGCCCTCGCCCTCGGTGCGGCCGCGGTGCTCTTCGCCTTGGGTGCGCTGGCTCCCGCGGTGGTGGTGGCCATCGCCTTTGGCGCCCCGGTGGGCATGGCCTTCGGAGGGATGGTGGGAAATACCGGCTTTCTCCTCGGCTTCGCGCCTGCCGCGCTCCTGGCCGGGGCGGTGGCGGCCGTCCTCCAGCGCCCGCTTCGCGTCCTCGTCGCGGCGGCGATGGGAGCGGCGCTGCTCCTCCTTGGCGCGCTCCGCCTCTTGCAAGATGTCCCGGCGGTGACGGCCCTGGCCCGGACGCACGCCGTCTGGCTGCTCGCCGCTTCGGGCGCAGTGGCTTTTGCCGGAGCAGTGGTACAACTCGCCACCTCGATGAATCCTCGCCCGCGCGCGCGAAACGGCAGCGGCACGGTGCCACCGGGCGCCTGGAAACGAGCGGGGGGATGAGCGCCACCAAGCCCGCTCAGGTAGCGCCCAAGCCAGAGGTCACCCGTCCCGAAGGGATGGGCCGTCGCGGCTGGCTCGTCCTGGCCGCCGTCGTCCTGGCGGTCAACATCCCGCTGCTCATCCGGCCCTTCCGCCCCCTGCCCGAGGCCGGCGTGCCGCTCCCCTTCTCCGACGACTTCAGCAACGTGGCCACGGTGGCCGCGCACTACCACAGCCTCGGCGGCTTCCCGCGGGTGTTGAATGGCGAGCTCCTCTCTCCCGGGACAAAAAACAGCCCCCTGTGGCTGAAGGCGAAGCTGCCGGACAACGTGCGGGTGGAGTTCGACGCCCATGCCCCAAGCCCGGAGGGCGAAATCCGTGTCGAGCTCTTCGGCGACGGCATCGACCACCTCTCCGGGTACGAGCTCGTCTACGCCGCCTGGAGCGCGGTGGGGGTGCAGGGACGCTTGCCGGCGACGCTGGTTCGACTCGACGAGAATGCTCCAACCCTTGCGCGCTGGCAGGAGAAGGCCCGGGCTGCCGGCGCCAGCTCGCTCACCGCGGTGGGGTTCGGGCCAGAGTCCGGGGTCCGCGTCGAGGGGCCACCCGTCTCCATCGAGCCCGGCCATGTCTACCGGATGCGCTTCGAACGGCGGGGAGACACCTTGCGCTGGTGGGTGGATGGACAGCGCCTGGTCGAGTTTCGCGACCCCTTCCCGCTGCACGGCCCCTGTCACGACCGCGTCGGCCTCTCGAGCCTGGAAGGTGACGTCTACTACGACAACTTCCGCGTCACGCCGCTGGACGGGACGCCCTTCGTCGCCGAGGCCGCCGTCGCAGCGCCCACGCCCGGGCCTACGAGCGATGACTTCGAGCGCACCACGCTTGGAAGCGACTGGCTAGCGACGGACCCCAGCGCGGTGCGCGTCGCGGACGGAGTCCTCAGCGTGGAACGGGCCCACAACCATCCGGTGTGGTTGCGCCGTCCCATCCCCGAGGACGCGACCATCGACTTCGACGCTTGGACCGACAGCCCCGACGGGGACATGAAAGTCGAGGCCTGGGGAGACGGCCGCAGCGCGCATGCCGGAGCGCTCGAGGCAGCGTACGAGGCCACCGGCTACGTCTTCGTCTTCGGCGGCTGGAAGAACACGCGAAGCGTTCTCGCTCGCCAGGAGGAGCACGGCCCGGGCGTCGTCTCTCGCAACGGCCCTCGGGTGGAACCGGGGCACCATTACCATTGGGAAATCCGTCGCAAGGGCGGAGCGATTTCCTGGAGCATCGACGGGCAACCCTTCCTGAAGCTCGACGACGCAGCACCTTTGAGCGGACCCACCCACGCCTACTTCGCGTTCTCGGGTTGGGAGTCGCCGGTGCACTTCGACAACTTGCGAATTCGCTGAAGCGCTGACCCTCCGGACCGTCCCGTGTTTCGGACTGCCCAGGGGAGAAGTCCGCGCCACCACGCTCACACTCCACGTGTGCCTCGCGCGGAGTATCCAGGGAGTCCGCATTTTATATGTAAACTAGACACTCACATTAGGCTACTCTTACGGCCCTACCAGTTTTTCCGTGATTTGTTACCGTGCCGGGCAACCTTTTCAATGGCGTCGACGGGAGCCGATGGTTGCCCAATCAGGATGTGGTCCAGTGTCCCGGACACCCCGGGGCCTTCACCCAGGGTCGCAACACGCGTGCTCCGCGCCATTTGCCACGCCGTTCGGGGGGACGGCATCGCCCGGAGGTGCAGTGATGCGCAGCGTGCTTGTGGTCGACCCGAATCCTTCTCTACGCCTGGCGCTGCGCGTGCAGCTCGCCTCCTATCCGCTCATGCTTTCCGAGTCGGACGGTGTCGAGACCGCCGCACTCGCGTCGGGCCCCCATGCGGTGGTCGCGCCGGCTGCACTCGCGCGCCGCTTGGTGAAGGAGCTGGAGCGACTCGAGCGCGAGCCCACGCTGGTCCTCCTCTACCGGGCAGACGACGAGACAGCCACCGAGACCCTGTCCCGCCTCGCCGCCGAGGGCCATGCCTTCGAGAGCGTGGAGTGCTCCGAGGCGGCGGTGTACGTCGCCCGCCGGGTGGTGCAGGCCCTGGATGGACGGCGCTCGGTGCGGGTGCCGGTGCCGAAGGAGACGCGGGTGCGCTTCCGCCTCGCGGGCCGCCCCTTCTCGCTCGCCGTCAGTGAGGTGGCGAGCCACGGCCTCTCGGCCGAGGTGTCCTCGGATTTCGCCGTCGACCGGATTTCGCCCGGGGTGCTCATCCCCCGGGCCAGCCTCTTCCGGGGCATGCGACAGCTGACGGAGGAGCGCACGCTGGTGGTGCGAAACCTGCGCCGGGTGAGCCGCCCAGGAGAGGCGCCTCGTTTCGTGGTCGGCCTCTCCTTCGAGCAACCACCGGCCCAGAGCCCGGTCGAGCTCCACGACGACCCGCTGCACATTCGAGCCACCCTCCAGCGCGCCCTGCGCCGGGATGAGCCGCTGCGCCTCTACGGGCCAGCGGGCGTGGTGCTCCAGACCGCCCCGCAGGATGCGACGCTCGGTCCGGGCGGGGACCTCGTCCTCGCCTCGGGGGCGGATGGCCACGGCCTGAGGGCCGGCGATGTCGTCTCGCTGATGGTGGACTTCGGCGGGCAAACGCTCTCCGGGGAGGTCTCGCTGCGCGCGGTGGCTCCGGGACGGTTGACGGTGAGCCTTCCCCGCGTGCTGAGCGTCAGCCGCGGCCGGGAGGGCTTGCGCTTCATCGCCCCCACCAGCTCCGGCTGGCGCGCCTGGCACCGTTGCCCCTTCCGCGGCGAGGACCGCCTGCACCTCGTGGAGCGCCTCGACGGGGGGCGCGTGACGTTGCGTGTCGACCCGGCCGCCGAGGTGCTTCCCCCGGGAATGCTGCTCGACCCGATGGTGCTCACCACCCCCACCGGGCAGGTGCTGCTCTTTCGCGGGGAGGTGGAGACGCCCCTCGGGCCCGCTCCCGGCGGTGGGGGCCAAGTCGTCGTCCTCTTGCTCGGCGTCTCCCGGAAGCAGTCGTCGCTGCTCCGCCAGGCGGCCGTCGCGGCGCGCTACCCCCTTGCCCAGCCGCTGCTCAGCGTCCCCTTCTCCCAGGTGTGGACGCTGATGGAGAACTCGCACCAGTTCTTCCCGGACTACCCCTTCGACGACCCGGCCGCTCCACTGCGCATCGGCGCGGCGCAGGAGGCCCTGGAGAGTGCCGACGGGGAACTGGGACGCGGCTATCTGTACTGCGAAGACGGGCGGCCCATGGGGCACGCCTCCGGGCTGCGCGTCTACAAGCGGACGTGGCTCATGGGACACCTCGCCGTCCTTCCGGGTTTCCACCGCAGCGACCAAGCCTCGCGGGAGCTCTCCGCGCTGGCCCTGGAGTACGGCGAGATGCTCGAGGACGTGGACTACGTCCGTTACGTCTGGCGCACCGAGAACCGCTGGCCCAACCGCTACTCGTCCTGGCTCTCCCGCCGGGTGGGACAGGAGAGTCGAAGCCGGCTGGCCTTCTTCCACTACCTCCGCTGTCCGGTGGGCCCCCGCGCGGATGGCCCTCCTTTGCCACGCGTCCGCCGGGCGACGCGACCGGACTTGGTGGCGCTCGAGTCCTACCTCCGCCGGAACGGCCACCTCGTCACCGTCCTCAGCGACGACCTCACCGCCGATGCCCTCGAGCTCGAGCAGCTGTCATCGCGCTTCGCCGAAGTGGGGCTCGAGCGACGGCGCGAGGTGTGGGTGGTGGACGGCCCGGACGTGCCGGTGGCCTTCGGGCTCCTCGAGCGGAGCACCCCAGGGCTGTCCTGGCCCGAGCTCACCAATGCCCTGAAGCTGGTGGTGACCACCCTGGATGAACGCACGGGCGATGCGGCGCGCTCCGCGCTCACTCGCCACGCTGAAGACAGCAACCGGGCCCGGGGCATGCCCTCCACCGTCGTCCTCGCCGCCGACGAGGACCTGGCCGCCCTGGCCGGCCTCGGCTTTCAAAGTCTCGGGAAGACTGCCGAGTGGACGTTTGCCCGGTCGCTGGTGGGCGAGTGGGACAACCTCACCCGCGCGGTGACCGAGCGCTTCGCGCGGCGGGCCGCAGCCCAGGCGGCCCACGGCACTCACCTCGCGGGCGAGACGGAACAGGCAGCCTAGCTGCCGCCGACGGCGGTCCCCCTGGGCAGGGGGTCCACGCGGACCCTCGGGGGCCTGCGGCGGGGGAGCCCAGTGGGCGCGGCTTGTTCGAAGACACGCAGGTCCTGGAAGATGGGAGAAGTCGGTACTTCCGAAGTCCCCATGAGCGCCGAACCCTCACCTCTCGAAGAGGACACCGTCCCGGAGTTGAGCGTCCGCGTCGTCGGGGTGGTCGTCCTCTATTTCGAGAAGACCTACGGCACGGACCGACTTCGCGCGCTGTGGGAGCGCGAGCACGTCTCGCTTCCGCTCGAGTACCTGCACACGCACAGCAACTTCGTCTCGATGCGCTTCGCCGAGCGGCTCACCCGGGCCCTGGTGGCCGACTCCGGGGACTCGGACTTCGTCCGGCACGCGATGCAGATGACGGCCACCCCGGATGCCCTGGGGTTCACCTACCACCTCATGAAGGCCCTCGGCTCGCCCGGGCTCTGCTACCGCAAAGCGGTGGAGATGAGCCACGTCTTCAACCGGGTGGGCCGCTTCTCCGTCGAGGTGCTTGGCAACGACAACATGACGCTCTCCTACTGGAGCAGCGTCCCCGAATCCGACCGAAACTTCTGCATCGGACGCCAGGCGCAGTTCGCGACCTTCCCCACCATCTGGGGGCTCCCCCTCGCCGAGGTGAAGGAGACGCACTGCCAGCTCGACGGTGCTCCGGCCTGCCGCTACGTCATGAAGTGGCACAATCCCCGGCGCCGCTGGCGCCGGTGGGCCTTCGGCGTGGGCGGCGCCGCCGCCGGTGCCGGCCTGTGGCACGTCTTTCCCGTCGCCGGTTCCCCCCTGCTCGCGCTCTCCTCCGGGGCGGGGGTCGCCCTCGGGGCGTGGCTCGACGAGCGCCGCGAGGTGCTGCGCGCCTCGGAGCTGCTCGCCTCGCAAACCGAGGGGCTCTTGCGCAGCATGGAGGACCTCCAGCGGCGCAGCGACGAGGTCCACCGTGCCAACGTGCTCCTCGAGGAACGCGTGGCGCAGAGAACCCGCGAGCTCGAGGAGAGCGCGCAGATGCTGGGCAAGGCCCTCGAGCAGCAGCGCGAGCTGGACCGGCTGAAGACGCAATTCTTCGACAACGTCAGCCACGAGCTCCGGACGCCGTTGACGCTCATCCTCCTCTCCCTGGAGAGCCTGCTCTCGCATGGGACTGCCGCGCTGGCGCCCGACGTCCGGCAGGACCTGGAAACGATGGAGCGCAGCGCGACCAAGCTGCTCCGGCTCATCGACCAGCTTCTCGACCTGGCCAAGCTGGAGGCCGGCAAGACGCGACTGCGCTACCAGCCGGTCGAGCTCTCCAGCTTCCTGCGCACGATGCTCGGCCCGTTCCGGGTGCTGGCCCAGGAGCGGTCCATCGCGCTGCGGGTGGAGGGGGGGCCGTTGACGTCGGTGCACATCGACCCCGACCAGATGGAGGGCGTCTTCCAGAACCTCCTCTCCAACGCCCTCAAGTTCACGCTCCGCGGCAACGTCACCGTCCGCCTCTCCGAGACGCAGGACGAGGTGGTGGTGGAGGTCGCGGACACCGGATGCGGCATGTCCCCGGAGGACCTGCCCCGCATTTTCGACCGCTTCGCGCAGGCCGACTCCACTGGCATCCGCCGCCTGCGCGGCACCGGCATCGGGCTGGCGCTGGTGAAGGAGTCGGTGGAGCTGCACGCCGGCCACATCGAGGTGAGTAGCCTCCTCGACGTTGGCTCCACGTTTCGAGTCACGCTTCCCAAGGGAACGGCCCACATCCGCGAAGACCTCCGCGAGCGCATCGACCCGGAGGAGGTGGTGCGGCGCGAACGCAAACGCGGGCCGCCCGAGCTCTCGCAGGCCCTGCGGCGGCTCCAGGCTGCGCCCGAGGTCCCTCCCGACGTCGATGCGCCGCCGGTGCAGACCCTGGCTCAGGCCCAGCGCACGGTGCTGGTGGTGGAGGACGACGACGAAATCCGCCGCTTCATCGCCGGGTTTCTCCGCACCGATGGATTCCGGGTGCTCGAGGCCACCAACGGCGAGGAGGGCATCGCCCGGGCAAAGTCCGGCTACCCGGACGTGGTGGTGTCCGACGTGATGATGCCGGTCATGTCCGGCGTCCAGATGGTCCAGGCGCTGCGCGGTGACCCGGAGACGGCAGACCTTCCCGTCATCCTCCTCACCGCCCGCAACGAGATGGACGCCACGCTCTACGGGCTGGGGGCAGGAGCCAACGACTACGTGGGAAAGCCCTTCCGCCCGCGCGAGCTGGTGGCCCGGGTGGAGACCCAGCTGCGGTTGCGCGATGCCGCGGCCCGGGTGGCGGAGAACGAGCGACTGGCCACGCTGGGGCTGCTCACCACCGGGTTTGCCCACGAGGTGAGAAACCCCCTCAACGGCCTCCTCAACAGCCTCGGTCCTTTGCGCGAGCTGCTCGTCCCCGGCTGTGACTTCTCCACCGCCGAGACCCTGCTCTCGGTGCTCGAGGAAGCCGGCGAGCGCATCCACTACCTCGCCGAGTCACTCCTCGGCTTCGCCCGCCCCACCGACCGCCGGGAGGCGGTGGACGTCTGCGCCTCACTCGATGGCACGCTGAAAGTCATGGCCTGGAGGACACCCCCCGGCGTCCGGGTGGAGCGCAACTACCAGGCCCGGGAAGGCGTCCTCGGGGAGGCCGGAGCGCTCAACCAGGTTTGGCTCAACCTCGTGGACAACGCGCTGCGGGCCATGGGCGAAACCGGGACACTGAAGCTCGAAACCCGCGTCGAGGGCGAGTACCTGGTGGTGGCGGTGACCGACACCGGGGAAGGAATCCATCCGCGGCACATCGCCCACCTCTTCCAGCCCTTCTTCTCCACCCGGCGGGCCGGCGAGGGCACGGGACTGGGCCTCACCCTCAGCCGCCGCATCGTCCTCCGGCACGGGGGGAGGATGGAGGTCTCGACGGAGGAGGGCCGCGGCTCGACGTTCTCCGTCTTTCTGCCCCTCCGTCTGCGAGCCGAGCTCCCGGAGGGGCGGGTCGCGCCGTCGGTGCGCGCATCGGCCTGAAGCGGCCGGGCCTCAGACGTCGGGCTTGGCCACCACGTCGAAATCCGGAATCTCGTGTCGCAGGTAGTCGTGAATCCGGCTGATGAGCTGCGCTTCGATTTGGCGCGCCCGTTCCCGTGACACGCCGAAGTGGGTGCCGATGTCCTGCAGCGTCATCGGCTCATCGGCGATGAGGCGCTTCTCGAAGATGTACTTCTCCTTGCCGTCCAGGTCCCGGGAGAAGTCCGTCAGCTTGGCGCGAAACAGCCGCTTCACCTCCTCGCTGGCCAGCTGCTCGTCGGCTCCCTGCACCGGGCTGGCCGGAATGAGGCGTTCGACCCGCGTCGTCTTTCCGTCCTCGCCCACCGGCGCGTCGATGGACACTTCGTCCTGGCCCAGCCGCTGGTCCATCTCCTCCACATCCTTCTCGGTGACGTGGAGTCGCTCGGCGAGCAGCTTCGGGCTGGGCTCGATTCCCTGCGAGGTGAAGCGCTGCTGCTCCTGGCGCAGCTTGAAGAAGAGCTTCCGCTGGGCCTCGGTGGTGCCAATCTTCACCATCTTCCAGTTGTCCATGATGTAGCGAAGCAGGTACGCCCGAATCCACCAGGCGGCGTAGGTGGAGAGCTTCACGCCGCGCTCCGGGTCGAATTTCTTCACCGCCTGCATCAACCCGATGTTGCCTTCCTGGATGAGGTCCAAGAGCGCGATGGGGTTGCGCTGGTACTCGTGGGCCAGCTTCACCACCAGACGCAGGTTGGCCGAGACGAGCTTCGCCGCAGCCACCAGGTCGCCCGTGCTCCGGTACTGCCGCGCCAGAGCCGCCTCCTCCTCGCGCGTCAACAGAGGATGGCGCTGCACCTCGGCCATGTAGGCCCGGAGTGGGTCGGCGCGCTCCAGGCCGCGGGGCGCGTCCGCGGCCTCCTGGGCCTCTTCCTCTTCCGAGTCCAGCGCCTCGCGCTGCCGTTCCTTTGGCTTCCGGGCGCTCTGCCGCACCGGCGCGACAGTCGGCACGGGCGGCGGCAAAGCGGCGGCCTTCTCCTCGGTGGACGCGG